>Ga0181538_10000315_pt1 | contig 56963 bp, 47 predicted proteins | sample PEATcosm2014_Bin_40_FD_119773 | JGI IMG/M metagenome (GOLD analysis project Ga0181538, IMG submission 119773) | Peatland microbial communities from MTU Mesocosm Facility, Houghton, MI, USA - PEATcosm2014_Bin23_30_metaG | ecosystem: Environmental > Terrestrial > Soil > Wetlands > Peat | place...
CGGCTTTCGCCAGGCCATCCGTGTATGCCGCAAAGCGTTTCTCCTGTGGGCCTGGCGCAGATTGCGTGCCCACAAAACAATTCTACACCAAAATGTTATTTATAACACAGTAGTACTAGGAGTGCGTCCGAGAAATACGATTTCCCTGGCATCGGCAAACAGAGTCGGCGCATAATGTTTTATGCCCTTTCGGCCGTACCTGCCGGATCAGGATTTCCTGCTGCCCCCGAGCCTGCGCGAGTGGCTACCGGAGGAGCATTTGGCGTACTTCGTCAGCGACGGGGCCAGCCGCCCTGCCATCCGCGGATGATGACCAAGTTGCTGGTGAACGCCGCCATAAACCCAACCGAGATCTCGCGCCGCTTCAGTTCCTCCGGCAACTGCGTCGGCGGCATTTCCACCGCGTCTTTCTCCACCCCGGGCTCATCGCGTTTGCGCTTCCCCGCCGTCTGGAACAGACTCGCCTTGTCGGTGTAGAACGTCGCCGGCCGGCCGAACTTCTCCACGTAACTCCACAGCAGCTTCATGTTCTCTTCGGTCGAATCGTGCCGCACGAATCGCGCGAACAACCGGCTGGTGGCATCGTCCATCATCGCGATCGGGTACAACTGCTCGCCACGCCCCTCCAGCCAGTCGTGCTCGCTGGTGTCCCACTGCACCAACTCGCCGAACCGGCTCCGCCGCGGCCGCCAGGCATGTACCTGCTTCACCTTGGCTCGCTTGCCCCGCCACAGCTTGGCGTCCATCATCCATTGCCGCACCGTCTCTTTGCTCGCCTCGATGCCGTGCTTGTTGCACAGGTACTCCGCCGCCAAGGTCGGCCCGAATCCTTCGTACACCGGTCCTTCCTGCATCCCCTAAGCTTGGGGTAGTCAAGACGACATTTCTACTTTGCTCAAAGGCGACATTATCACTTTGCTGCCAGACTCGGGCCGCGATGCTTACAGGCGGCGTGTCCAGAAGCCCCGATCTCCACGCTAAAACCCCACTACCCCCAGCCTTTTGCGCGCGGAGATGGTGGGGCGGATCGCCGCCTTGCCGGTGGTGGCTGGTGTATACTAATTAGGACCCAGGAGTCCAAAATGGAGATTCCGGTCTATGATGTCCCGTCCTGCGCCCAAGCAAAATCATATCGGTCCATTGGGAGACTTTCATGACTACCGTACTCGGTGTGGATATCGGCACTACCGGCATGAAGATCGGCGTTTTCAGGGAGTCGAACGGCGCCCTGGAGCCGGCTGGCCAGTTTTCACAGAGCTACGCCATTAATACCTACTGCAACGGCCAGTTCAGCGATGTGGATCCGCGGAAATGGCAGGACGCCTTTGCGGCCGGCTGCGCACAACTGGGCGATGCCGTCGCCGGGGTAGACGCCATCGGCATCTCGGGCACCACGCCCGGCATGACGGCGATGGCGGCCGATGGAACGCCGCTCTATCCGGCGATCCTGATGCTCGACCAGCGCTCGCGCGCGCAGGCCGTCGAGATCATCAGCCGCATAGGTCTGGAGCGCATCCTGGCGGAGACCGGCAATATGCCGGTGGCCGGCGGCTGTTCCCTGGCCAGCATTCTGTGGCTGCGCGACAACCAGCCCGAGGTATTCAAGAACGCCGCCTGTTTCGGCCACACCAACACCTTCTTCGCCAAATGGCTCACCGGCAGATTCGCCATCGATCCGTCGTCGGCTTCGCTGACCGCGGTGTATAACACGGTGCGGAACGATCTCACCTGGAACCGGGAGATCGCCGGCGAGTTCGGGCTGCGGATGGACCAGTTTCCGGAGGTGATGCTGGGTTTTGAAAGCCCGGGACTCATGCGCAGCGAGCTGGCCTCGCAGTTCGGCTTCCGCAAGCTGCCGGCGGTGGCGATCGGCGGCAACGACGCCGTGCTGGCTGCGTATTCGATCGGCATCAAGGAGCCCGGCGATTATGTCGACGTGACCGGCACCTGCGAAATCAGCATGGTATGCCTGGAGAAGTGCTATCCCTCGACCCGCTACAACGTGCGCGCGCACGTGATCGCCAACCGCTGGCTGACGCTGTACGTGATGAACGCCGAAGGCAAGGCGTTCGAGTGGTTCCACGGGGTGTTCTGCCGCGAGATGACGCCGCAGCAGTACTACCAGGAGTTCATGCCCAAGGCGGTGGACGACTGTGTGGGGCGCGAGAGCACGGTCACCTACACGCCGTTCCTGATGGGTTCCCGCTACAGCCTTCAGCCGTTGAAGGCCGAGTTTCTCGGCATGACCCCGGAAACTACGCGCGAAGAGCTGATGGCCGCCATGGTGAAAGGGCTGGCCGATTACCAGCGCGAGCACCTGAAAGAGATCTCGCTGGTGCAGGCCATCAAGCCCGTGGTTCACATCACCGGCGGCGCCGTCAACCCATCCATCATCAACGCCAAGAAGAAATGGATGCTGGGCAACGCGGAGTACATCTTCGAGGAGCAGTCCTCGATGAAAGGCGCCGCGATGCTGGCCCTGAAGAACCTCCAGGAACGATGAGGAGTATCCGGTGACACAAGCATCACAGAGAAACATGTACCTCGCCGGAGCGCTCATGCTCCTGCTCGCCGAGGCCCTCCTGCTGGTCAGCGGGAAAGCTTCCCTGCCGGTATCGGGACTGGTGCTGTTCCTGATGTTTTACGCGTTCTCTTATACCGTCAAGAACACGAAAACGCTGGCCGGGCTGGCGTTCACGTTCCAGATCTTCGCTTTCTGCTCGTTCACCCTGTACTTCCCCTACATGTTCACCGACTGGGGCTTCAACACCAAGGTGCTGATTGTGCCATCGGTGCAGCTCATCATGTTCGGCATGGGGACCAAGCTCAGCCTGGCGGACTTCGCCCGCGAGTTCAAGAAGCCGGGGAAGATCCTGATCGGGACGGCGCTGGGCTATATCCTGATGCCCCTGGCCGGCCTGCTCATCATCAAGGTCTATCACTTCCCGCCCGAAGTGGCCGCGGGCATTATCCTCATCGGCGTTTGCCCCACCGGCGCGGCTTCGAACGTGATGACCTATCTGGCCCGCGGCAACCTGGCGCTGGCGCTGAGCCTCACCATGCTGGCGACTTTCATTTCGCCGTTCGCCACGCCGTTGATCATGCAGGTCTGCGCCGGACAGCTCATCAAGGTGGATACCGTCGGCATGATGATCGGTATCCTGAACATGGTGATGGTACCGGTCTGCGCCGGCCTGATCTGCAATAAGATCCTGTACGGCAAGCTGGCCTGGTTCAAAAAGGCGGGTAATTTGCTCGGCCTTGCGGCGCTTTGCTTCCTGACGGGCCTGGCGCTGATCTTCGTGCCGTTCGCCGCTTCCATCACGTCCCTGCAATCCGGCCTGGTGCTGGTGTTCTGGGCGGTGGCCGCGGTCTCATTCACCAAGATGATGGTGGACCGCGCGCAGGGTCCCGAAAACTGGATGGAGATGGTGCTGCCGAAGCTGTCGCTCACCTCGATCATGCTGTACATCATCATCGTGGCGGCGCACAACAGGGACACCCTGCTGAGCATCGGACCGCCGCTGTTCGTGGCGACCATCGCGCACAATACCCTGGGTTTCGTTCTGGGATGGGTGTCGGCGAAGATGCTCCGGCTGGACGACGCGGACACGCGCGCGCTGGTCATCCAGGTGGGCCTCAAGAACGCGGGCGTGGGCGTCGGCTTGGCCTACGACGTCCTGAAGAGCTCGGCGGCCGCGCTGGCATCGCTCATTTTCGGAACCTGGATGAACGTTTCCGGTTCCACGCTGGCGAACTTCTGGCGGCAGCGTGCTCCGCGGGTGCGGGAAGCGGCGACGGTGGCGCAGCAGATCTAGGCCGCGGGGAGTCCCCGGGCGCGGAACTCTCTCTCGGCCGCCCTGCTGAAGGAGACCGCAAGTCCGACCATGGCCGGCAGATAGAAAAAATACGCAAAATTCAAGAACGTGATCGCCGTGCAGTACCCAACCATGCCCAACATGACGCAGAAAGCGGCCAAGCGGATGTCCTGGCAGTCCCGCCTGGCGCGGGCTTGACGAAAAACGGAGCTAAGCAGACGAAAAGACGAGAAAACCGCGGCCACATAGAACAACGCCGCTAAAATCCCGCACTCACTGGATACTTGAGTATAGGTATTATGGGTATCGCGCCAATAGCCGTGCGTCATGCCTGCAAGCTGGTTATGCGTACCCTCATATTCGCCGAACTGTCCCGGCCCAACTCCAAACAGCGGGTGGCGAAGTGTATAAGCCACGCTCGTCCGTAACAAGTACGTACGCAACACGGAAGACTCGATGGCCGCGCTATCGGCGTCGGGGTTGTCGGCCGAAAACGATCTTATGTGGTGCAAGACGCCCTGCGGCACCACTGCCGCCAAGACCGCGAACAGGATCGGCGCCCCCAAAAGCAGCGCGACTTTCTGCTGCGCGGAACCGCGCCACAGGAAGAACAGGCCGGCCACAACCAATCCCACCAAGGCGCCTCGCGACCCGCTCGCCAGGACGTAATACAAGCCATAAGCGACCCCCGCAAATGCTGCGACCCGAAGCAGAATATGCCGTGAGGCTAAAACCGGCCAAAGGAGAAACGGGATTACCAGCAGGAGGTGTCCGGCGAAATCGTTGGGGTTGGCCACGGTGCCGAATTCCAATCCGGCCCGGTCTGCCCAAGCTGTCGAGCCGAAAACTCGGGCGGACAACAGGTTGACAACAGCCCCCCAAAGTATCGCATACATCGTCACCTTGCATTCCCGCCACGTAATAACCAGCCCTCCCACCACAAACAGCATCGGGAAAGCCGTTCTTACATAGGTTATGACCAGATCTAACGACGAGATCCGCCACGAGCTAAACGGAACCGCCAGGGTCATGCATATCACAAACCCGAACCAATAATACGCCGGCCGGCCCTCAAAAGTCCGCCGGATGCCGCCGACAAAGAAGATAGCCAGAAGGGTAGGCAAACCAACAATGTAGAGGAGCCTGAAGTTGATTCGTGTCAGATAGCTCAAGACCATATTCAACATGCTGACCCGCAAGAAGAGCAGCAAGGCGCCCAGATACAGCGCGAAGAGGCGAGCCGGATTCACCAAGAACGCCGCGTCCCGGTCCAGGGGAGACTGGACCTCCGGCTGGCCGCGATACGCCGGGGTTGGTGACAGGGTCTGAGATCCCATAAGCTCCCTCGCCGGAGGGCACTGAAGCCAGTTTAGCGGTTATCCTGTCTCTTGTGCCACGGCGCGGGCATCCCCGCTGCGATGTACTCTGCGGCGAAGATGCGCCAGGCGGCGGCATCCGCATAACCTTCGCGCGTGAGACGGTCGATCAAGTGCATCCAGTAAAGCGGGCGCAGGTGCTCCGCCGGCAGGCCCACTCGAGCGAGGGTTCGGAGGGCCGCCGCCTGGGTGCGCGCAGCCAGCGGAGAGGATCCCCAGAAGGTGTCCCAAATCAACTTCGCAGACAGCTCAAGTTTGTTGTACCGAAACACGGCCCCGGTTGCGAACGAGAACAGGTCTTTGAGCGGAGAGCCGCAATGGAATGTGTCCCAATCCACTACGGATACGCGACTTCCGGCCGCCAGGACGTTGCCGCCGCAAAAATCGCCGTGCGCCGCTACCGCAGGGACCGCAGTGAATAAGGGCAAACTCCCCGCCGCGGCGTCGAGCAGCGCCTGCGGTACGCACCCGGGAGCAGCCGTAAGAATCCGCTGGCGGAACGCCACTGCGAGGCTCGCTTCGGAAGGCGCCAGCGCTTGGAACTTCGCCAACCAGCCTTCGATCGTGTCAAACTGCGCCGCGATGCTGTTACCATCCCCCGGGGAAAGCTCGAGCCGCATTGGTTTCCCCGGCATCGCCGTCTGGAGGTGGATGAATCCGCTGGCTGTATCTTCCTGGAACAGAAGGCGAGGAACACTCAGTTCTTCCGAGTAAGGCGCAAGGCGTTGCAGGGCGTCGCACTCGCGCGCCGCTGCCTGGCGCCGCGCTGGAGTGGTGGAACTCTTTCCGACCACTGCCGGCGCCTTTTCTCCCGGCCGGAAGATCAGCCATACGCGCCCGTTGAGTTGAAGCACGTCCCAGCCGCTCCAGCCGGCTTCGCGCAGATAACGGGCCGCCAAATAGAACATCAGCCCTTTTCCGCCACGAAGATCACCTCGGGAGCGCAGCGTTCCCACAAGCCGGCGCGCGCGACCGCGCGAAGCGCCCAGTAACGCGGCCTGGTGCAGTAGTGAAGCTCCAGAAAATGGCGCAACGCGGCGCGATTATCCAGTGGAAGCAGGACCGCCGGCGCATCACAGCCGTGCCAGGAGTGGAAGGCTCGCACCGAGTCATAGCCGGCCTCGCGGAGGAGCGCCCGATATTCCGCCAGCGAGCGCATGAAGGCGCTGCCCGCGCCATTCCGGAGCCGCAATCCGCGCAGCAGCCTGTGCCATCCGAAACGGTTTTCGACACCGGCGCAGACGAACCCCGAGGGCTTCAAGGCCTGGTGCGCGAACTTCAGCAGGCGCAACTGCATTTCTCGCGAGTCCCCCTGCGCATCCGGCATCCGCGCGTGCAGCGTCTTGTTCAGAGCGACGGCGTCGAACTGCCCGGGGGCCAGCGGAATATGCAGGTAATCCGCGCAAATGACATCCACCGGCAACTTCAGTTCCCGGGTCCGTAAGGCGATGAAGCGGGCCCGCTCAAGGATGTTCTCCACGACGGTAACGTGGGCGAAGGCGCCGCCCAGCGCGGCCGCAATGGTTCCCCAACTGTCCCCGATGTCGAGGACCGCCGCGTCCGGTGGAAGATCCCAGATGTGCCGGAAATCGGCCCGCCGCTCGTCGCCAATACCGGCCGATTCCCTCGGCAATACTTCTTTGAGAGCGGTTTCCCAGCCCGCCTCCCGCGCCAGGCGATTCGCCCGCTGCATCTCTTCCAAAGGTATTTCGCCTTCATACCGCGCCGCATCGACAAAGCAGGGTATACCATCGACATACTTGCCGGCGACCCCGCACGACGAACACGCGATGCTTTCCTGTGCGATGCAGAAAGGCCCATGGCATGTCGGGCAGGCCAGTTGCAGCATACCCGCATTATAACCGCGGCACAATCATAATGGGAGCCGATAGTCGATCACTGCGTTATGATGGAGGCAGCCCGTGTGACGCTTTGCGCATTCTCTTCCTTTCGCCGCGCCAGGCTTGGCCTCTGTACAGCGGCGCGCGGCTGCGGGATCACTACTTCGCCCAGGCCTTGGGCCGCCGTGGCGCTCTCACCTACGTCTTTTTTTCCGATCCCGGGTTGGCCGCGCCCGGGCCGGCAGACCTTCCGTTTTGCCGGAAAATCCTGCCGGTTCCTGCTCCCCGGTTCTATACGCCTCGGAAGGTGGTTCGCGGATTTCTCGGGCGCTGGCCGCTGCCCGTCGTGAATTACACTTCGGACGAAATGAAGGCGGCGCTCGCCGACATCCTCCGGGCAGACCGGTTCGACCTGGTGCATCTCGATAGCATTCACATGGCGGCATACGTGCCCGACGTGCGGCGGCAGACCCCCGCACCGGTCGTCTACAATTGGCACAATATCGAATCGGAACTGATGCGCCGCTACAGCGCCGGCGTTAGCTCGCCCCTCCGGAAAGTGTATGCAGCCTGGACTGCCCGCCGGTTGGCCGCTCTCGAAAGGCAGATCCTGCTTCAGGCTTTCGGGCACGTCGTTTGCAGCGAGCGGGAGCGCGCCCAACTGCTCCGCATCGTTCCGGAAGCGCGCATCGCCGTGATCGAAAACGGCGTGGACACGGCCCTCTTCGCGAAACCGCCTGTCTCCCCGAGCCGCCGCCATCGGATCGTCTTCGTCGGGTCCATGCGATATCATGGAAACATCGAAGCGGCGGTTTGGTTCGCGCGTTCTGTCTGGCCGGGGATTCGGGAGTGTTTCGCTGCCTGGCGTCTCACGCTCGTCGGTTACGATCCCGCACCGGCTGTTCTTGCCCTGCGCGGCGAGAAAAATGTGGAAGTGACCGGCACTGTTGACGATGTCCGCCCTTACTATGGCGAAGCCCTGGCGGCAATCGTTCCTTTGCGCACCGGGGGAGGAACGCGCGTGAAGATTCTCGAAGCCATGGCCGCCGGAGTCCCGGTTGTTTCTACGACGCTGGGGGCGGAGGGCCTGGCGGTCTCTCCAGGCCGGCATCTCCTCATCGCGGACCGCGAAGAGGATTGGCTGCGCCAGTTGTCGGCGCTTTCCCTGCAAGACGACCTATGGAATGGCCTGGTTAGTGCAGCCCGTGACCTCGTCCGATCGCGTTACGATTGGGAGGTCCTCGGCCAGGCGCTTCACGAGACCTATTCCCGCTGGCTGAATCAGTGAAGACCATCCGTCTGCTGGCAGTCATCGAAGCTGGTTCCATCACGGGCCCGGCGAAAAACCTGTTACAGTTCGCCCAACTAGGACGTTCCGGCCAGGTGGACCCACCTATAGGGGTACTTATCGCCGTCTTTCAACGCGGAGACACTCCTGGTAACTTATTTATCGAGACCGCACGGCACTTATCCATACCGGTGTATCCAATACCCGAAGCAGGTCGTTTTGACTGGGCTGTTGTTCCGCACCTGCGCGCCCTCGCTCGAGAGCTGAAGCCGGACCTGATCCAGACCCATGCCGTGAAGTCGCACTTTCTCATCCGCGCGTCCGGTCTCCACTGCCTCGCTCCCTGGGTCGCGTTTCATCATGGTTACACCTGGCCGGATCTGCGGGCGCATTTCTATAACCAGGCTGATAGGTGGTCCTTACGGGCGGCCAGGCGGGTCCTGACCGTCAGCCGGCTTTTCCGGGACGAATTGGCGCGCAAAGGGGTGCCGCGGGAGCGCATCGAAATTATTCATAACGCGATCAATCCCCAGTGGGGCGCTTACGCCCGAACACCCGAGGTGGCCGCGGCGCTGCGCGCCGGGCTCGGCATCAGCGTGGAGAAGAAGATCATTTTGAGCGTGGGCCGCCTCTCCCGCGAGAAGGATCACCGGACGCTGCTTGAAGCGGTGAATGAGCTTCGAACCGACGCCCGAAACGGAACGGCCCCGCAGACGCATCTGTTAGTGGTTGGCGACGGACCGGAACGGCCGGGAATCGAAGAGACCATCCGCGCGCTCGACCTTGGGGATGCCGTCACTCTGGTTGGGCAAGTTCCGACTGCCGAGCCGTATTACGGTATTGCCGGCGTCTCTGTCCTGTCTTCACTGAGCGAAGGCTCTCCCAATGCGCTGCTGGAATCCATGGCCGCACGCGTGCCGGTGGTGGCGACGTCGGTTGGCGGCATTCCGGAGATCGTCTCGCATGGACAAAGCGCTCTGCTGGTCAACCCCCGCGATCGCGCCGGCATGACTCGCGCCATTAGGGCAGTCCTGACGGACGAATCTCTAGCGCAAACCCTGGCGGCCCGCGCCCGGGAGCGGATACTCGCCCACCACACACCCGATTCCCGAGCCCGGCGCCTGGTCGAAATTTATAGGGGCATTTTGGATTAGTGCAGGGCCAAGATAGGCGGCTGCGCGATTTACAATGTAAATTCCGGAATCGCAGGATGGTGAATACATCACCCGAAGAATTCGAAAGAGGGCGGGCGGCCATTCTGGTGCGAGTGGCGGCGCTGGTGCTTGCCGCGATTGGTTGTGCCTTCTTTGCGGCCGGGAGGCTACCCTCGGAGCGGCTGCGGGCGATCGTTCTGACCTCGCTGTCTGCCCAGGAGGCGGGCCTGCTCACGCCGGAACTCTGTTCGCGGATCGTTCTGGGACTGTTAAGCCTGGCCGTTGCGTCTATCTTGCTGGCTATCGGATTGTTCTGGGCGGCGGTCCCGGCGGGCGAAATTCTGGCTGAGTTTTGGTCGCACTTGAAGCAACTCCGGCGCCACGTGGCGGGCGGGCTTGTCGCTTTCTGGATCTGCGACCGCGTGCATGCGGTTGAACTCGGTGCGTTGACGCTTTGGGCTGTAGTCCTGCGATGTTTCTTCCTTTCCGGGCCAATTCGGTACGACGAAGCGTATACTTACCTGCGCTACGCGTCAAAGCCGATATACATAGGAGCCGCTTATTACTCCGCCAACAACCACATTCTCAATACCGTGCTGATGCACTTCAGCGCCCTTTTGTTCGGAAGCTCACCCTGGGCTCTTCGCCTGCCAACTGTCATGGCTGCGGTGCTGCTTGTTCCGCTATCCTATGCGGCGATGCGTTTATGCCGGGGCAGCGATGTCGGGCTGCTCACGGCCGCTTTGGTGAGCCCCAGTTTCCCGCTGATCGAGTACGCTACCAACGCGCGCGGATACACTCTCGGCACCTTCTTTCTGCTGTTGACAATTGTCCTGGCAAAAATAGGAGAGGAGTTGCCGGTGGCCCTCATTCTCGCCGGCTTCGCGGCGGCGTTCGCTTTGTACTCGGTTCCTACCATGGCGTACGGAGTTGCGGGGGTATTCCTCTGGGTCGCGTTCTCGACGCATTCCGTCCGTCTGCTGGCGCGGTTGGTATTGCCCACCGCGGTGCTGACGGTCCTGTTATACGCTCCTGTGCTGGCCGCGGTCAGGGTCTCCAAGATCGCCGGCAATCCGTGGGTTGCGCCGCTGCCATTCCGGCAGTTGTGGGCGGAAACGCCGTTTGCGATCAGTTCTCTTTGGCAGTACTGGAACATGCGAGTTCCCGCCGTTTTGGCAATCCTATTTGTGGCGGCCGCCCTGGCAAGCGCAGTGTATGGGGTCTGGCGCCGCTCCCCGCCGATACTGCTCTGGGCCGTAATCGGGTCGGCGGTGCTTGTGCTAATCGAGCGCGTCGATCCACCCCGGAGAGTGTGGTTGTTTCTGGTTCCACTATACCTGGGCGCGGCCGCCGACGGTCTACACCACGTTTTGAGCAGGCTGCCGAGGAACTCGGTCGCCGTGTCCGCTGTTGCGCTTGCCGTTTCGGCATGGATGGGTGTTGAAGTGCTCCGCGCCGGGCCCCTGTACCGCCCCGGCGGCGAGGACCACATGTTCCACAACGCCGAAGAGTACGGATTTCCGAACGCGGCGGCGTTCGTGCGTGAGTTCAGGGACCATCTGGCGCATGGCGACACGGTCGTTTCCTCTAATCCGTATAACATCACTATCGAATACGAGATACGTCGACAAGGAGTTCCGTACAGACCTTCTCCGTCAGGTGAGCGCCTGATCGTCACTGTTCCGGGGACGGCTCCAGAGGTGGGTCCGGCGCCCTTCGAGGTGATCCGAAAGGTCGCGAGCTATCAGTACGCTGACGTCTACCTTGCCGGCAAGCCCTGATTGCCGCGCTGTCTTATGGGGCCTGAATAACCGGCAACTCGCTTCTGGCAACTACCTTGCCTGAGTTAGACAGGAATTCTAACCGTATCTGGCCGGATCCCTGCCCGCTATCCCCGGTTATGAAGCAGGGCGAGAGGCCGCAGTCGGTATACGACGTCGCTCCGTCCGGTGTCGTAATTGCGATCCGCGCGCTTGTGGCGCCAGGCACCCCGGCAAGGTTGAAGCCCACATAGCCCGGCGGTCCAGGCTGCAATTGTGGCCCGCCTATGCGGTCCGCCGGCCAGGCCGACAGCGCGCTGACGCCAAATGCCTGGCCGAACCACTTGGGGGCCTGGCCGAGCGGAGGCGTTCCGATCATGAACGCTTGACCGTTGTCATAGTCGATTACATATGTCCCGTCCGGCACGCAGATCGCCGATCCCGATGGGCATGTCGCCGGTTTGGCCCACTCTGCGTTGAAGATTGTGTCCGCAAACGCTTCGAGCGAGGCGTCTCCGTTGTACTTATACGCCGCCGCGATTCCGCGGATCGTCTCGAAGCCCAACTCCCGGCTTTGATCCGCCGAATAACCCGCCGTACACGCGACGTTGCTCTCCGAAATCGGGGCTTGGCAGTTCACGAATTGGGCGAAGTAGTACATCCCCTTCGCCGGCAGGCGGTACCCGTAGGTCTTGACCCAGTTCGCCGTGTCCACGTTGTAACCCCGATATGTGGCGGAGCCTGTCGGGTCGGTGTCCGCTATAGCCTGGGATGCCAGGTCGAAGGCGAACGAGAGCAGTCCCATCATGTAAGGCAACTGGCCGTAGCCGACCACCGGGTTGTCGGACGTATTACTGATTACCCAACCGTGTGTCCCCGTAGTTCCCGCATACGGACGGTCGAGCATGAGATGAGTGGCATCCACATAGGTCGCCGTGTATGTCGCCGGGTCTCCTCCGGCATTGCTGGTCGGCATAGCGGTGGAGTTCGTGAACCAGATGAGTCCTCCGTTGTCCGCCGCAGTCCATGACGTGCCTGTTCCCGTCACCGCAGCGGAACCATGCGTCAAAGCCACCGAGGAATTCGAGGTGGCCCACGATCCGGAAGACCCAAACCACTGGTACCAGCCGCCATCCGGAAAGCGCGAAGGCGTCCATACCCTGGTCAACGCGCTGCTGATCAAGGTCTTGCAGGTAGACTTCCACGTTGCATCCGTGTCGTACAGAGCACAGTACGCCATCTCCGCGAGTTCGTAGGCCTCCTCGCGCGCATCCCACACAGCGGGGACAAATTCAGCGTCGTAGTTCAACGCATAAATGTTATCGTATACGTACATTTCGTTCAGGCCGGTCCAAATATCAGGACTGCCGTCTAAAGCGCGGAGCACCAGACCGAGAATCGACCTTGAACGATGCGGAAAAACAGCTTCGTTCACGCCGCCGGTAGAATTGACCACGTAGGGAGCCCCGCGGTCTATCTGCGGACAGGTCCAGAAGCGGTCTGCAAGCTTGCGCGCGGCGTTCAGATAATCGACAATCCCGCTGCGGTAATACAGCGCATAGAACGCCGCCACATTGTCGTAATAGTTCGCCGGAGCGGAGTTATAGGCCCAAGTCCCGGAAGCCGAACTGTCGCTGTAGTTCAAACCGCTGCCGGCCAAAACGTCATTGGTCCAAATCTGCACCATCGTCAGCGACGCGTCGCTTTGGCAACTGGCGACACTCATTTGCCTTCGTCCGGTTTCTCCAGGATTGCCAGTGGGATACCAAATGACGATGGAAGTCTTGGGCACGGTCGGACTCCCGGGACCGTTGCAGATGGTCGTCGTAAACGTGGTACCCACCCCGGTCACGGCTGTGCTGCCAACCGCGACTGTAACCGTGCCGGGGTCGGCCACGTTCCAGTAGGCCCCGTAGTACGTGTCCATGTTCGCGATCTGTAAGTCGGCTTCTGCCTTGTGAACGTCGTCGAACCAGGGCCATGGGTTCGCACCGTAACGGATCATCTGCCCGAGAAGTGTGTCTACTTCGGGGAGACCTGTGATCACCACGTCGTGATCGTCTGTAACAACCGCCCCGTCGTTGATTGTGCAAACGCCGGATTGGCCGCTGCCGTCTGTCACTGTGAGCTGAAAGGTATAACTGCCGGCCACAAGGCCCGTGATCCCAGGCTGCGAAGCCGTCTGGCTGCTGACGGTCGGCCGCCCGGAACGAATCTGCCGGGACCAAGTGACCGTGGGACCCGCCAACTGCTGCCAGAGGTAACTCAACCCTACCCCTCCATCGAGCGGTAAGGATGCCGTGCCATCAAGTTGCCCTGGGTATCCGGCGCGAAAACTGGTCGGATTGCCGGCGTTGCACACGGGCGGATATATAGGAGTTGTTGAATAGGTAGCCCCGCTATCGCTCATGTTCAGCCCGTGCCCGCTGCCGTCATTCAGGTTCCCCTCGAACTCCCAATCGCCTAAGTCGCCCGTAACTCCCGCGTTCGGCACGGGAGTCCCCAATGGAACCGTGGAGGAGAACCAGCGAAGGAAGTCCATTTGGCCGGAGGACACCATAATGCTCAACCCAGCCCAGGAGGAAGTGCTGAAGGATGAGACCGGCGGGGTCTGCAAAAGGTACCCACCGCCGGTCGTATTCCACACTTCCCAGGTATATTGCGAATTGACGACATCTCGCTGCACCCTGACCAGCACATCCGTCCTCCCTGCACAGCACCCCGGTAGGGTGTCGGGGGAGCTATTGCTCGCAAACGTATCCACGGCCCTGCTCTGCATATAAGCGAGATTGGGGCCGATTGAGTACAAAGCAATCGCTCCGAGCCGGACGATGTTGGACCAGTCCGGGCCGAAGCCATGAATCCGAAACTCCCACCGCATCGCCTGAGTTGAGCTGAAGTTGGTCCACGCGGCGTACGGCAGCGTGACGGACAGTGTGTATGGCCCGGACGGGGTCACAGACTGCGTGCCGAAGACGGTGGCCGCGACGAGAATGAACAGCAAAAGCAGTCTCTTCATACCGTTTCCGAAGGCGCCTACGAAGCTGCTGGCGCTGGCGCCGGTTGCGGCAAGGTGCCCTGGATCGCCTGCAACGCGGAGATCAAGGTCTGTACGGCGGTGTAGGCGGCGTTGCCGTCCGCCGCCGCGGTTCCCTGGTCGATGGCCAATTGCCCTTGCATCGAAGCGATCTTGGTTTGATCGGCTGCGACCGTGTTCTGGTCGTTGCCGTAGGTTGAGAGAGCGGACTCCGCCGCGTTGGCGAGGTCGCTTAAACTAGGTGTCGGTGTTACCGGTGTACTCATTGGATTTCCTCTTTTCTCAATACGCGAATTGTTGGCGACTATTATTGAACGCTCCCAAACGCCACCATCTGCACGGGTCCGGGGTCAAGCGGCGCGATGACTGGAGTCAACGATGCCGGGAAGACTGGGGTGCATCCGCCGCAAGTCACCGCTACCGTGGCCGGAGTTGCGATGCGGTAGTGCATCCCTGGGTTTGTAATCTGAATGCTCGGCACGCCCGACACAAACGTGCATGTCGCCGCTGCGCCGTACCCCAGGTCGTCCGCATCCTGCGGTGTGATAGTCATCCCGCATGTTCCGCTGTATCCGCTGCCCGGACTCCCGGTGAATCGCACGATCCGCCCATCGTACGCCTTGCCCTTGAGAGCCATGTTCATAGGCTGGTAGCCGCGCTGCACCCACGCCACTAACTCGGACGCGCACCAGTCGAGACTCGGGCATCCGATGAGAGCGGCCTGCGCTCCGGCGGAGGTCGCGGCCTGTCCGTGCTTCCGTGACGCCCATGCCAGCAGGCCGCGTGTGTGATCCAGAAGATTCGGATTCGCCGTGATGTCCGCCGCGCCGGGGGTCCCACTGGCTGTGCATTGATCGTATGGCGTCCCATTCGACGTGCTCGGGTCGCAGTTCGGATTCGCCGTAGCCGTTCCATAGTCTGCGGATGCGCTGGCCGCGTTGTACCAGACGTTCGAATTCTCTTGTGTCACATAGACGTTATTGTTCGGGGCGGCGGCTAACTGAGCTGTTACCCCGGTCAAGCCATTCGGACCGACGGCGAAATTCTGCGTTCCCGTGGTCGCGGAGTAGCCGATATTGGAGCGCAGCGAGCGAATCGCCTGGTTGCTTGGGAAGATCGGGCCATCGTGCCCGAGCATCAATATCCAGGAGTAGAATCCGTTGCCAAAGGCTCCGTTGTGGTCGGCATACACGGTCGGGCTCGGCGTGTTGTTGGTTCCCGTCGCGCCCATCCCGATCTGGCACGAATTGTTGCCGTTGGGCGAGATCAGGCTCAAGTTGTCCAGGATGGTGTCTGTATAACCTGCGGCTCCGCTGATCGTGCAGTGTCCCTCTTGCTGGTTGGTATCGAGCGATTCGTACACGTTCCCGATGTGCCACTCGTTCGCCGCGCCGAAGTCCATGTTGTGCGTGCTGCCGCCGTGGGCGGACCACGAAAAGTAGTTGCCCCATTCGGGCGCCACGCTCTGTAGGTTCTCGTCGCCCACCTGCACCAGGAAGACGTTTTGATCGAACACCGCAAACGGCTGCGTTCCACTGGCCACGTTCCAGGCTACGCCGCTTACAAACACGTTGCCCGTGAAGGTGCAGGCGCCGAATATGTCGTTGGCCTGGCCAAAGGTCGCGGAGAAATAGTTGTCTGCGAAAATGCACGGCTTGGTGGTCGCTGCCATGCCTTTACCCGTGTAAAGGTTAAAGATGCCTGCCAAGTCGTTCAGGAAGCGATTCTCCTTGAACGTGAAGGAAGCTACGGGGGTCCAAATCTGAGTGGCATAAGTGTCCGCCGCCTGGAAGTTACCGGTGGTGTCGAACATGCTCCCCTCGATGTCGACCAGCCCGGCGTTGGCATACGCGTTCCGGCCCGTCGTGCCGTCCGTCTGATAGTTCAGGCACCCGATGCTCGCGGAACCGCAGTTCTTGATGAGCGCACCGTAGACCTGGTATGTCATGCTGTCCGTGGTTCCGTTGCCATCGACCAGAATCGGGTTTGCCGATCCGACGTTGACCGGCAGGATGTTAGTCGGGCACGATTCGGATGCGAACGTGCAAGTGTCACCGGGCGTTCCGACAATGAGATTGTTCCAGCCGCCAGTGACACCGGGAACCAGATGGTATGGCGTGCTCCCGTTGTTCAAGTCCCACTTCATCGCTCCACCCGTGTCGATCTGAAAGATCCCGAACGATGTCGGTGTGGCGTTGGCGCTCGCATTAAGCTTGACGTTGCCGCAGAACCAGAAGGTCCCCCCGCCCACCACCTCCAACACACCTGAGGTCCCGCCGCTCGGCGAGATCGTCAGGTCGTAGGTCGTGTTGTTCGAGGGGCACGACCCGCCATAAGCCAGCGTTCCCGCCGGGATCGCGACGCGATACCCCGCAATCGTCACGGCGTCGCCCGATACCGGCGTCGCATGACCCGCCCCGGTGCATCCGCTGGCCGTCCATGTCGCGGCGCTGGTCCAGTTGCCGCTGGCCTTGGCCGTGAACGTGCAAACGTCCGTCGACGTCACCGCATAAGCCTGCACACTCGGATTCGTCCAGCCATAAGTGGTCGAAAGCAACAACTGACGCGCTCCAATTGTCACCGGCGTGTACGTGAAGGTAAACGATGAGCCGCTGGCCGGAGTCACGGTCAACGTGTTGGCGGCCGAACTCCCCCCGCTCGTTATGGTTCCCCCGTTTCCGTTATCCGAGATCGTCACGCTGTACGCACCGTTGAATGCCGGCCCGGCCAGAGTCACGGTGAAGGCGCTTGACACGGCAAACAGGTTCCCGCTGCTGGGGCCGCTACTGAAGGATAGCGCCGGAGCGCTGGCAGTGTAAGAATCGCTGTTCGAATCGTAGCTCGAATAGTTGTTCGAGTACGACAGGTTGATCGTCGCCACCGTAGCCGGCGTGTAGGTGTACGTGAAGCTCGATGCGCCGTTGCCCGGCGTCACCGTGAGAGGAGTCGTGCCCGCAGATCCCACGTTCGGGGTTATCTGTCCGCCCTGCGATCCGTCCGCGATTGTGACCGTGTTCCCCGTGCTCCAGGTTCCACTCGCCTTCGTGCAGGTGAACGAGGTACTCGCCGCGTACTCATAGCCGCTGGAAGGTCCCGTGCAATTGTAATCCGGCGTCGGTTGAGTCCAAGCGCCCACGGTGTACCACGCCGAGATTTGGCTCTGCTGCACATACTCATGAGCGATCCAGTCGGCAGAACGCGCGCTACTGGAAATCCGTAATTCGTCCAGATTGCCCAAAAACCACTGGCCGCTGTTGTAGGGGCTTCTCTGGCCAATCGCCAGGTCTGCGGATGTGCCGTAGTCAATGGAACCGCTGTAGGACGCACTGTTCTGGCTACCCCCGGCCTCCGTACCACCATCCGTGTAAACGTACAAGGTTGTTCCGTTGAACGTCATCACCAGATAGTGCCACGCGCCCGTGGAAAATGAGGAGCCGGTAACACTGTCAAAGGCTCCGCTTATGGCGATGCTCCCAAAGGGTGTGTGTCCCCCGTTACCTGTACTGAGATTATATGACTCCCAAGGGGAATTCCACGTTCCATTCGCCTTGTAATCCAACGAAAAGATTTCCGAATCGGAAATTGCGGTGCTCACATAAACCCAAGCGCTGAGAGTGATCGAACTCGGTTTGACAGTGCTTGAACTCGCCACCCTGACGTACTGCGTATCGGAGCTGTTCAAGTTCATCGCGCCGTCGATCTGACCCGTTGAAATGGGCGCCGGGCCGGCTTCGAAAACGGCAGTGTTTCCGTTGCCACTGGAATCAACGCCGCTCAAAGTCGTGCCGTTTGGGAGATGCCACACGGCTCCGTAACCGCTCCACGTCGAACCGGCCGTGCATTGGTACGTGGTGACGTTGCCATTGCCCGCAAAGGCGTAGATTAGCGTGTCGTAGGAACTCCCGCTGCCGGCCTGCCGGGTCGCCTGCACCCAGGCCACGATCGCCCCAGTGGTGTTGTTCCAGGACTCGATTTCCCAAGACAGCGCGATCGTCACGCCGGTGGCGTCGGTCGTAAAGATCAGATCCGCTGGAACGGTTTGCCCGTTCAACGCGACCGTGTGGCTGACGTACCCTCCATGCCCGGTGTCGGCGAACTGAGAGTAAGTCCCGGAGATCAGGTTCGGGAAGTTCGTCAGGGTGGAGTTGGGATGCACGTTGAACGTGAAGAGCAAGCGTCCGGCGTAGCCATTTTGCCACGTTGCCCACGCCGGGGCTGTTGCCAGGCAAAGAACTAGAAAAAGCTTTCGCATGGTTAGTGTACCCGGCACCGGACGTAGGCGAACTGCGCTGTCCCACCGCTATCGTTCTGGGTTACCGCCGCCCGGAACTTCGCGCCCTTGGCAGCGGTGTATGGCGAACTGGAAAACGTCGCCTGAAATACTTCGGTCGTGGTGTTGATGGGGATCACCAGCTTGGTTGTGCCAAAGATCGAAGTTCCCGTCGAATCCTGAACGTCCACTATCACCGAGGAGCCGGTTGCGGCTATTGCCAGGTTCACCCCGCACTCGTCGAAAGTCACGCCATTGGGATTCATGATGGCGTAGTAGCCGTTCGAGGTTTCCGACCCGCACCCCGCGGGGTTGCAGATTTGCCAAGAGGGGGCATCTACGATGTTCACGAAGGTTCCACACTGGGCGGCCTGCGGGTTGAGCAACTGAAACTCCGTGCCATCGTATGTGGCAGTTGCTACCGCGGTAGCCGTAAGATCGCCCGCCAGCAGCGGCGCTGCTCCGCACTTGGTGATCGGCTTAGCCGTCAAGCTGTTCACCGTCAGAGTTGGAGCCGCCGCGGTGTTTGCAGCGGCCGGAAGCCATCGCACCGTCAGGCCGGCGCTGAGCGCGGTGGCGGCGGGCGCAAGCGTGACAGTCTGGGCCTGGGCCGTGCCACCTCCAGCTGCATACTCCGTCGGATTCGAGTCCGCGAGGCTCTTGTAGTTTGGGTCGCCGGAGCTGACTGCGGCCAGTAACTGACCAGTTGTGCCGGGGCCGACGCCGCCGATAGCGGAGCCGTTGCCCTCATTCAGCGCCACGCTATGAGCCGCCGCGCCGGAGTTGGCGTTGCAGCCAGATCCCAGCGTGCAAGTCTGGCCGTTGACCGTGCTCGCGCCGCTGCCGGGAAGGTTGCCCGCGGGCAGTATGCCCGTCACCGCCGTGGCTTGGTCCAGATGCAGGGCATCGTATCCCGGATCGGTTGCGCCGCCCTGGAGCGTCTGGTACTGCGTGCCCTTGGCGAGCTTCCCGAGGGTGGGCGTGGCGGTGGTCGCCACCAGCAGATCGCCGCGCACGGTTAGCGGGGTGTTCGCCAGAACTAGCGCGCCAGTGATTGTCGTCGCCGTGGCGGCATTCCCGGTTGTACTCTGGTTCAGCGTCGGAATCCACCCGGCCGCCAGCGTGCCTCCGGCCCCCGCCTTGGGAATCGCATTGGCTCCCGGCGTGGCCGTGGCGACCTCATCGCTTCCGCCGTTCTGGTGGGATGCAGCGTGTGCGGTCGGCGTGCGTGCGTTCGTCATGCGCGCATCATCCCCAGCCGCCACCGTGCCGGTGGTCGTACCCACATTCAGCAGCGCGGCGCCCCCGAAAGATGGCCACGTTCCGGGAGCGCCGGAGATGGCCGCCTGTTTCGCATTGAATGTGGACCAATCCGCAGACGCGAGATAGCCGTTCTGTCCACTGGTGGCGGCCGGCAGGCTGATTGTGTTTCCGGTGCGCGACAGCGGCGCGCTAAAGGTCAGCGGCGACTCATATAGCCCGCTCATCGCGCTCTGAGCCCTGGTATTGGTGAAGTAGAGGTTCCCGCTCTCGGTCACCTGCGCCGTCGTGTAGTCGCCGCTCTGCGCGGTTACCGAGCCCGTCCTGCCGAAAACGCTCGACACGGCCCCCCCGCTGCCCGTGGCCACCGTCGCCGGCAGCCGGAAAACCGCCCCGTCATACCAGATGTCGAACAACTCCCCGCCGACAATATTGGCCGACGTCGGATTGCTTACTCCGTCTGCAAGTTTGATGGGTACGTTTCCTAATGTATCCACGTTCAAAGTCGTTGGCCCCCCAACGCCGTTTACGTCCGGCAGCCAACGTAGAAGCATCCCCATGGTATAAGTCGTGAGTGTCGGCGATAGCGAACACTGATAATTACTGGTCAACGCGCCGGTCGAAGCGCATAACAACGTCGCGCCGCTTTGATCTCCTATTTGCGTCTGGGCTACCGATGTGTCCAACGCCGATTGCACATTGATTTCCGTGCCGTCGTCCGTAATCACGGTCACCAGGCCCGTGCCCGTTACGAAGTTAAGAGTCCGCCTGGTCCCCACCGCCAAACCATCGCTCTCGACCGTGAGGGTCCCTTGCGCGGTCCATGTATTTGCGACCGTGCAACCATAGACGTCAGCGCCAGCCGGCGCATTGGTGGCGAAGTACGTTTCTCCGATGGCGCAGGTCCCCGGCAGGTTGGCCAGAACCCCGGACTGCATCGGCAAGGTGTGCGCGGCCTTGCTGAAGTCCTGCGTCGTCCCCGTTGCGACTGCATTGTTTTGATCCGTGCGCATCGCCACAACGGGAAGCTGGGAGGCGCTGGCAGCGCCGGCAATTTGCGTAAAGGAATAGTCCCCGCTTTGCGGAACGATGGCGCCCGTGCGGCCAAAAACGGAAGTCACCGGCGCAGCGGGTAGCGTTTTCGGTTCCCACTGGTTGGCGCTGATGTTCCAACCCAGATACTGTAGGTCCGCAGGCGGAGCGCTGGCGACCCGCCGGCCCTGGATCCCAGCGACGCTCAAATGCGGGAAGTTCCCACTCAGGTCCGTGTCCGCAGGCGTTGCAGACGTTATACATGTTGGACAACTGAACGTTCCCGAGCCGCTGAATGTGATTGGCCCACTGGCCGAGAGAGCCGCCCACGCCCGCGCGTTGGTGAAATACAAGTTGCCGCTTTCGGTGACCAGGGCCGTGGTGTAATCCCCGGCCACCGCTGAGACCGCGCCGCTGCGCCCGAAGATGGAAGTGACTGGTGCGGCGGGCACGGTTTTCGGCTCCCATTGGCCGGCGAAGGTGTTCCAGCCGAGGTACTGAAGATCGGCCGGCGGAGTAGTAGCAATTGGCCGCCCCTGGAGTCTCACGACGCTCAAGTGCGGAAAGCTCCCGTACAAATCGGTGTCCGCAGACGTTGCCGACGTTATACAGGTTGGACAGTTGAACGTTCCCGTGGCGCCGTTGAATGTGACTGGCCCACTGGCCGAGAGAGCCGCCCACGCCCGGGCGTTGGTGAAATACAGGTTGCCGTTTTCTGAAATCTGGGCCGTCGTGTAATCTCCGCTCTGTGCCAGAACCGCGCCGGACCGGCCAAAAACCGTCGAAACGCCGCTCACCGGCGCATTCGCCGTCTGGCTCTGCATCTGCATGTTCGCCCCGTCATAGGTCACCACCACCCACTGGCCGGCCTTGACATCCCCAGGCTCCAGATCCTGATTGGCCTGTTTCACGATGCGCTTCGGCACCAGCGAATTGAAATTGATTGTCGCCGCTCCGGTATTGACGGTGTTGGCCTTGAACCAGTAGGTCGTGCCGATTTGGTAAGCCGTTATCGGCGGCGTCAGGTTACAGGCATACGCGCCGCTATAACCCGTATCCTGGCAGAAGAAAGGTCCGCTGAGATTGTCGGCCGTAGCCGGCGCCGCGGTTCCCGTTCCATTCCGATAGGGGATCCCGTTCGCTCCCGGATCCGCCACTGCCCCTACCGCTCCGGCCGTAGGCTGAGATGTGTGCGGTGCGCCCGTCGAATCGATATAGTCTACCCATTGATTGACCGTCCCCGCCGAAGATGTCTTGACAACCGAATACACGTTTCCGTTTTGATCTGTGCACTTCAACACGTTATTGGAGGAATCGATCCAGCAGTTATCGCTGGATATGCCGCCCTGCGCCGACCATGTATTCGCCGCGGTGCACGCGTACAGGTTCGCGCCCGCCGGCGCAGCGGTGTTGAAAAACATCTCGCCTACGGCGCAATTCGCGGGCAACGCTGTCCCAGCCTTGAAAGGCTTGGTGGAATTCGCCGCCGTGAAGTCGACGCTCTTTGCCTGCGTGCGCAGGTCGATCTGCGTTTGAGCGTCTGCCGCTACCACCGCGGCGGCTATGAATACAAGCTTTAGCATTCGCCTCTCTCCACCTGTACGCTAGCACGAGGGAAAGCGGCGCCATTTCAGAAACGCGTCGCGTTCCCTTTGTTTTCAATAGTATAAAATGAATACAATTGTTGTCACCGGCTTTGAGCGCTTTGCGATAGTATGAATAGCCCGCAGGTATGGATAAGGAAACCATCGTCGGCAGGATCATGCAGCGCCATGGGGCACGTTGCTCCGTGGAAGACTTTTATTCTACGCTGAACGTGACTTTCCACGAATTCGAGTCCGAGGTGTACGATGAAGCGCACGCCGATATGTGGGAAACTCTTCCCGCGCAGTTTGTCCTCCTCATTGACGGCTGTCTGAATGCCTATCCCGATATGCCCCAGCACGTACGCCTGCTCGATATCGGGTGCGGCACCGGGCTGGCTGCCGACTGTCTTTTCGAAACCGCGATTGCCGGTAGAATCAAATCGGTCGACCTAGTCGATATCTCTCCGGCCATGCTCCAGCGCGCCTCACGCCGGATTGCCCGCCATGGCGTGCCGGTGAACCCTCACCAGGGCACGGTAGACTCACTGCCTGCGGGAAATAAGTACGAATTCATCGTCGCCTGCTCCGTGTTGCACCACATCCCCGATCTGCCGGCCTTCCTCAAGGCCGTCCGCGAGCGGCAACCCAATGGGGGCGTATTTCTCCATGTTCACGACCCCAACGGCGATTATCTGCACGACGCCGAACTTCGGGAGCGGAGCGGCCGAGTCTCGAAACGCGCGCCTCCCGAGTGGCTCCGCCGTCTGGCCCCGGGCCGAATCATCGCCCGCCTCCGCCGAGAGTTGAGGGGACCGGATAAGCAGGATTACCTGTTCAAGACCAACCGCGCTCTGCTCGAAAAGGGCATGGTCGCCACCCCGCTCTCGGCGGAGGAGATCTACAGTATTACGGACTTCCAGATTCACAGCGGCGGAGAGGGCATTTCCATTTCCGCCATCAGATCCTGGTTGCCGGATTATGACTGTCTTTCGATGAGATCCTATACTTTTTTCGGCACAGCATGGAGTTCGCTCCCGGCGAAATACAGAAAGGCGGAAGAGGCCCTGATCGCGCGCCGCGCCCTAAACGGGGCGAAAATTGGGGCCGCGTGGCGGCGCAGAGACCGAGGCCGGATTTCATGATTCATTGCCGAGTTACCAGCGGCGCGCGGCCAGCGTGAGTGGCTCGATGCCCTGTTTCAAGACTCCCGAATGAGCGAAGACGAGGGCTTCGACGCCCCCTTCGCCGGCGAGACGCATCGCCAACCGGCTTAAAGATGCCCGGTTCTGCGCTTGGTCTTTGGAGGCTAACCAGGGAGAGCCCTTCACGTGGCCATCCGAGCCGGCATCGGCCGCGTCGCCTAGCATCAGGACGCCGTTCACCAGATAGGCGGCGCTGCCCGCCGTATGGCCCGGGACGGCGAAGACCCGCACCCTCGCGGTCCCCAGATCCACTACTTCCCCATCGTGGAGGGCGCGGTTGATCTTTACGCCGGTCGCCCTGATGGGTAGGACCCGCATGATCGGGCCGCCGGGGGAAGTCCGCCCTTCCGCTATGTCCACCTCCTCGGACAATGCCATGACTTGCGCGTTGGGGAACAGCGGCACTCCGGCAATATGGTCCGGGTGGCCGTGCGTCAGAAATATCGTCTTGACGTTCTCCCGTCCCAGCCCAAGGCGCGAAAGTTCGTTGAGGATCGCCTTCCCCGTCTTGTCGTTGCCGGCATCGAATAGCGCCACCTCGCCGCCAGCCAACGGCAACACAGAAATGCTGACAAGGCCGTCTTTAACGATGCGGAGTCCGTTGATTTCGAGGCCATCCGGGATGGACTGCCGGCCCATGAACGTCGTGGCAATGAGGATCCCGACGCCAACGACGACGAGCACTACAAAGACTGCCAAGTATGCCAGGACTTCCATTTTCGCCTTCCGGTTCGCATCAATTGTACATCCAACCGCGGCCGCGGGGAGCGTTAGTTCATAGGAAGATCCAAATGGGCGCTGGTGCGCGGTATCACTCGCCGCCGCGTTTTGCAAGGGCCAGAACCGCTTTGAACCGGCCCCCGGCGAGCAAACGGCCCGCGGTCCTGAGGATTTCCGTCTCGCCGTCCGTAGGGAATCGCAAGAGCCACAGAATGGTTGGGAACACTGCCATGGACAGGGCCGCCAAAGCGATCTGCCCCGGCAGCCATTGCGGCGAAAGGAGAGCATAGGGGATCACTCCGGCCACCGTCGCGGCAGCGATTTTCGCCAAGCGCCCTTTCTCCACGCGATATGGCCGCAAGCGATACACCCACGCCATCGAGACCACGCAGACAAAGAGGAAGGCCGCGGCGGTCGCGATGGCGGCGCCCCAAATCCCGTATTTCGGAATCATTATGAGATATCCGGCCAAACAAATGCCCGCTCCGGCCCAGTTGCAGACGGCGTCGTATGCGGGCCGGCCCGCGGCCAGGAAAAGGCAGCGCAGGAAATCGCCGATTGCCCGGAAGTAGTATGCCGCCACAATAATCGGGACGATCGCGACCGCGCCGCGAAACGCCGGGGCTACCAGGATCGTGAGAACCGGCCGAGCGCCCGTTACAAGCCCCACCGCGCAGAAGGAAAGCAGCAGCAGCACGTACGTGAACAAGCGGGCGAATACGCTGTCCGAGTCCTGGCGCTTCATGATTTGAAACACATTCGTGCCCCAGTAGTACCAAAAAGGGGAATAGACAAAAACGATCATCGATCCCAGTTTGTAGGCGAGAACGTAGATGCCCAGGTCGCTCAGGGGCCGGTAATGCGGCAGGATGAACCGGTCCCCGACATTGAGAACGAAAACCGCCAGGTTCCCGATTCCGATCGGCGCGGCGAAGCGGGCCATACGTCCGAACATCCGGAGATCGAACACCGGGCGTACAAGGCGCACACAGTAGGCCGTCAGACAAACTGCCGTGAGTGCGATGGCGGCTACGCTGGTAGACAGCACGCCCCAAACGCGCAGGCGAAAGCCCGCGACCAGAACCACCGTTCCGATTATGGTGACCCCGACTCGAAACAGGCAGCCGAAGACATAGACGCCCAGCTTATTCGTCGTCCGCAGCCACGAGAACAGCGCTTCCATCGGGAAACCCGGCACGAATCCCGCGAACGTCAAGAGCAGATATTCCGAGGCGATTCCGCTGCCGAACACGAGCCGGCTCACGAGAGAGGAAAATGGCAGGCAGATCAGGCAGGCGGCAACGCCGAGCATCGCCGAACCGAGAATCAGCGTGCCAACCACGCGGCGGCGCACTTCCGTGGATTCGTCCTGAAAATAGAAATATCCGAGCGCCCACGCCAAGTTCGCTCCCAGCAGGGTCGCCAAGACCACTCCGACCTGCTCCAGCAGATCCAGCACGCCATAATCGGCCGGCGTGAGAAAGCGCGTCATGATCGGCAACAGGATGATGCCACCCAGGCGCTGCGCGATTAACGCGATGGAGAAGAGCCCGCTGCCGGTGGCGAAACTCAGGTAGAGCGACCGTGAGGAGGACCCGCTGGCTTGTGGCGAAACCATGCGAAGCGGCCTACACCGCTGAAAACCCCGTCAACTGGATTACTCCTTCTGCTGCCAGCGCCGCACAACTTCCGGGGGCGCTGGTGGGCAGGCGATTGCTTCAGTATAACCCAGCCTGTGTGCCTCCCCGGCTTAGCTTATCTGGGAGGAGGAGGACTGAGAAACTCATGGAAAAACTCCTGGTACCATGCATTTGTGCCGACCCTCTGTTGTCCGGACTGCGGCGGCCCTGTGTCTCGGGCGCGCGACGACCTTGTCTGCTCGTCCTGCGGGCCGGTCGGCAGGTATATCGACGGCATCCCCTGTTTCGCCGATCCAGACTACTATTGGGGCGAGATCCCCCTGGAAAGCATGCGCGAGGCCAACCACCTCGCGCTGGAAATCGGCTGGCAGGCCGCTGTGGAACACGTGATCGGCAGCAAGCTCTTGCGCGATTATATTTGCGCCCCCTGGCGGGGCGACTTCCAAAAGCTCTGGACGCTGCCGAGAGATTCGTCAATCCTCGACGTCGGCGCCGGTTGGGGCGGCATTGCCTCGGCCCTCGCCGCCAACTTTTCACGCGTCGTCGCCGTCGAGGGCGTTCTGGAACGAACGCGTTTCATTCAGCTCCGCGCCCGCCAGATGAGTCTCCCCATCGAGCCGGTCTGCGCGGACTTCCTGCGCCTTCCCCTCGCTCCCCAACAGTTCGATGCCGCCATCTTGAACGGCGTCGTGGAATGGATCGGCATTGCCGATAAGAAGGGCGACCCGCGCGCCCTCCAGATCGAGTTTCTTCGCTCCGTACGGGAACTGCTGAAACCATCCGGGTTCTTGTGCGTGGGTATTGAAAACCGGATGGGCTTCGAGTATTTCCGGGGTGCGCGCGACCATAGTGGGCTGCGGTTTACTTCTTTGATGCCGCGCAAGATGGCGGCTTTGGTGTGCCGCCGGTTCGCTCCGCGGTATCGCTCGGATGCCAACGCCGGCTATCGCACCTACACGTACTCCCTGCCCGGCTATCGCAAGCTCTTTCGCGATGCCGGCCTGGGCGCGGTTCGCGCGTTTCACGCCTGGCACGGCTACAACCAACCGACCGTTCTTCTCCCACTCGAAGAGAGCGGCGCCTTGCTGGATTTCGTCGCGCGACAGGACTGGCGGAAACGCGGGTTACGCGGCCGAATCAAGCATCTGGCCTACGAAACCGCCGCCCGCACCGGCCTTTGGGCGCAGTTCGCCCACTCCTTCATCTTTCTGGTCGAGCGGGGTTGATTCTCTAATGCGGCGGGGCTGAGCGGCAGTTTTTCCTGGCTACGCCACCGACCTTGCTAAACTGAGGCCAGGTGCCGAAAACCGGGGCTTCCGGCATTTCGGAGGCGATCATGGCCAGTGGCAACGTGTCAGGAGTGAGGATTGCGGGCATCGCGAGCACGGTGCCGGAGGAGACCCGGAGACCCGAAGACTCGGCGGAATTCTTCGGGCTGGAACAAGCACGCAAGATCAGCCAAAGTGTCGGCGTTGAGACCCGTCACGTCGCCTCGGACCGCGTTTGCACCTCGGATCTGTGTTTCACGGCGGCAACCAGGCTGCTTCAGGAACTCCACTGGCCGCCAAGTGAGATCGCCGGCTTGATATTTGTCACGCAGACGCCGGACTATCTGCTGCCGGGCACCAGCCACGTGCTTCATCATCGACTCGGACTGCCTTCGTCCTGCTATGCCATGGACATTAACCTGGGGTGCTCGGGATACGTTTACGGCTTGTGGGTGGCGGCGAGCCTCATGCAAAACGTAAAGGGCAACGTGCTTCTATTGGTGGGAGACACGAGTTCCCGGATCGCGTCGCCGCAAGATCAGTCCGTCGCCCTTCTCTTCGGCGATGCCGGAACTGCCACCGCTCTCACGCCGGACGCCAGCGCACTCCCTATGTTTTTCGAGCTGGGCGCCGACGGAGCCGGGTTCAACGAGCTGATCGTTCGCGCCGGCGGCTTTCGGAACCCCTGCAACCCCGACACCGCTATCCGCACGCTGCGCGAAGGGCAGAATATCCGCAGCGACCAGGACCTTTTCATGAACGGTCCGGAAGTTTTCACATTTACCCTGCAGCGGGTACCACCGCTGATCAAGGCTCTGCTGCACAATGCCGGCAGGCAAATAGACGAGATCGACGGCTTTGTCTTTCACCAGGCCAATCGTTTTATGTTGGAACATCTGGCCAAACGGATGAAACTCCCGGCCGAGAAGTTCGTGATCGCGCTGGAAAATTTCGGGAACACCAGTTCCGCGTCCATACCACTGGCAATTACCACCACGAACTTACGCACGCGGATGCAGGAGTCCGGCCTGCGGCTGCTGCTGGCGGGCTTCGGAGTCGGATTCTCGTGGGCGGCGGTGTTACTGAATTGCGGCCCGGCGGTTTGTCCGGAGTTAGTGGAATACGGCAGGGCGGCGCAGTTGGAAACTCTCGCATGATACAGAACCCGATGGACATGAAGGGGGCGGTGGTCCTCGTCACGGGCGCTTCTTCCGGAATTGGTCGAGAAACCGCCATCGTTCTGAGTCAGTTGAATGCGCGTCTCATAATTACCGGCCGGGACCAGGTGCGGCTGGCACAGACCTTGGAGCAGTTGGAGGGAACGGGCCACCGCGTGGAGCCATTCGACCTGGAGAATACCGACGCCATCCCGAAATGGCTTCGGAGCATCGTGGATCGGGCCGGTCCGCTGGGCGGCCTGGCGCATTGCGGAGGACTGATCCATCTTCTGCCCGTACAGTATTTGAATACCGCCAAGTTCGAGACCCTAATGCGCACCAATGTGACCAGCGCCGTCATGCTGGTCAAGGCCTTCCGCGCGCGCGGGTGCGCGGTTCGCGGCAGCGGAGTCGTCCTGGTCTCCTCCATGGCGGCGTTCGACGGGGACGCCGGGCTCTCCGCGTATGCGGCCGGCAAAGCTGCCTTGATCGGCTTTGCCCGATCGGCCGCCCGTGAGTTGGTGGCCGACGGACTTAGAGTCAACTGTGTCGCCCCAGCGATCATCAAGGGGGAGTTACTCGACCGGGTAGGCCAAGACACGGGACCGGAGCACGTGGAGAGACTGCGGCAGCGACATCCGATGGGTTTCGGGGAGGCGCGCGACGTGGCTTACGCCATCGCGTACCTGCTTGCGGAAACGGGGCGTTGGATTACCGGTTCCACACTGGAAATCGACGGCGGCTACTCGCTTCGCTGAGACGCATCGCCCTCGTCTTTTGATTTCCTGATTTTCCGGGGTGCGGTGGTAGGCAGTCCAAAATTCCGAAGTAAGACTTCGGCCGGGTTTCCCATCGCCAGCGAGTAGGGAGGTATGTCGGAGGTCACCACGCTGTTGACGCCAATGACAGCTCCTTCGCCGATGGTGACACCCTTCATGATATAACATCCGTTGCCAATCCAGGCATGCTTGCAGATGCGCACCGGCCGAATATCCATTGGGTCGTGAGCGACACCGGCGGCACGGAAATCCGCCTCGCGGGAATACCCGTCTGAGTCGGAGATATGGCAGTTAAACGAGACGATTACATCTTCTTCCAGAACCACTTCCCGGTTTACCGTGAAACTCGTGTTCCATCCCACTCCGGAGCGGTCCTTCATAATGAGCTTCGGCTCGTCGCAAACCCGTGTCGAATCAATGCTGACTTGGCCGCCGACGTAAACGTTGTCCCCTACATAGATGCGGACATGTTCACTTATAAGTTGCGACCCGTCTACAGTAAGCCGGCGTCCAACACTCGCGCATCGCGCCTGGAACAGGGGATTCCTGTAGCAAACGGTCAAGATCGAACGAAACAGAATGATCAACAGGAAATGACCCTCGTAGGCCAGGCGTAGCGGGGGTGTGAAAACACGGGGGAGATGAGGAAGCGTGGGATGGACGAAGCTGCGCAGAAAGCGCTTCATGCGGCTAAGCATTCAGACCGGCTAACCGGGCTAAGTCCGCAACCGTGGAGCATTTCGCGAATAGCCTAGGCGACAAAGTCTTTTCAAATTGCTCATCGACAAAAGCGATAAAACCCACCATCGCCATTGAGTTCCATCCTTCCAGCTCCGATAACTCGTCCTCCGCTCGCAGCGAGCCAGCCGGCATTTCCAAGAGCTCGCCAAACTGGTCCAGGAATTCTTCCATCGTCATATTGCAGATTGTAACGCAGAGCGTCCCTGATTCACTCGCCGGGGCAGCCGTACAGGCCGGACCAACGCACCATGGCGGCGCCCCAGGAATAACCGACCCCGAATCCCACCAGCATCACTCGCGATCCTCTCCTGGGGGTCCGCTCGACAGCGGCGTGCTTGAGCGCAATCGGAATGGTGGAGGATACCGTATTCCCACAGTGGCTCATCGTGGTTTGAAACTTCTCCCTCGGGATTCGGAGACGTTTCCTGAGGTGGTCCAACATGTACTTGTTTGCCTGGTGGAAGACGAACAAATCCACATCTTCCAGGCTCAATCCCGCTTTTCGGAGCAGGCCATCCACGGTCTGCGGAATGACCTCGATGGTGAAGCTGAATATCTCGGCACCGTTCATGAACAGATCATTCCGGCTTCGTCGGTTGCCGTCCGCCTCCTCTACGGCCACCCCGGTCTCTGCGGTCCGCGGGCACCGGACTCCGCCAGCCGGAACGATCAGGTTGGGGCCGCCGCTGCCATCGGTACCGTAGATGAAAGGACCGATCAGAGGATCCGGCGAATCGATGGCTGAAACTAACGTCGCGGCCGCGGCGTCCCCGAAAATCGTCCGGACGCTCCGGTCGCCGGGGTTCAGAAACTTGCTGTAGGTTTCCGCCGTTAAGAGCAAAATCTTCGTCGCCTGCCCGGACGCGATCAGACCCTGCGCCAGTCCGAGTCCGTAGATGTAGCCTGAGCAGCCCAGGTTGAAATCCAGTGCTCCCGCCGTTTTCGGGATTCCCAGCCGGTCCTGGATGAGGCAAGCTGTGGTCGGCAGAAAGTAGTCCGGGCTCTGTGTACACAACAGAATATAGTCGATCTGGTCGCTCCGGCAGGCGCCTGACTCGAATAACTTGCGGGCAGCGGCCACCGCCATGTCGGAGGCACATTCGCCGGAGGCGGCGATGTGCCTTTCCCGGATACCCGTCTTAGCGTCGATCTTATCGACGGACCATTCCGGGAACTCCGCCGAAAGGCCCTCCGTCGAGATGGTTCTCTCGGGAAGATAGTACTCAATCGCGGACAGTGCCGCTTGCATCGCAACCTCCTGTCCGCCGAGCGAGACTTATGAAGATCGTTTACCGCGCGGGCAGATCGAGGATGTCACAAGACACCAGTATAGCCGACTTGCCGGCGCAGCCCCTGCAAAGATGCAAGTCCGGGCCTGCGCGCGACGTGCTTAAATGAGAGCATAACGTGAGCATCAATAGCCTTATTCGCGACATCAAGCGTGGCAAGACGCCCTTTTACAGGCTAATTCGATCGATGCTGAAAGGCCTGCTTAACCCTCGCCCTCCGCGCATCCCGGGCTTTCTAAAGCCCCCCTTGCGCGCGTATGACCATGTCCGCGCCGGCATCATTGTCGTTTGTCGCTGGCTGGTTACCGTGTTTTACCGCTATCCGCTGTTCCAGGCCCGGTGCTCGTCTTTCGGCAGGAACGTATCGGTCGGGTGCCTGCCATACGTCAGCGGACACGTCGAAATTCACATAGGCGACGATGTCACAATTGACGGCATGTCGGTCATGTCCGGAAGATTCATCGACCGCCCGCAGTTGATCATTAAGGATCGCGCGCAGATAGGCCGGGGAGTCTGGTTTTCGGTGAACAAAGAGATCGTCATCGAAGAAGACGTGACGATTTCCTTCGACTGCCGGATCTCCGATAACGACGGCCACCCGCGCGCGGCCGATCTCCGCTCCCGGAATGCGCCGCTGGATCCGCGGGACATCCATCCCGTGAGAATCCGCCGGCACGCGTGCATCGGCAGCGGTTCCCAAATCATGAAAGGCGTCACCGTCGGCGAGGGCGCGGTCATCGGGGCAAACAGCGTCGTCATTTCGGACATCCCGCCCTATTGCCTGGCCATGGGCAATCCCGCCGAGGTCCAGTCCCGGAACTACCGATGGCCCGCCGACAAAGCCGCGAGCGCTTTGGAGCGAGAGTGAAACGCGTCGCCAAGTTTCTTCTGCGCAGCCTTAGTTTGCTCGCTGCACTGCCCTTGGCCGCAGCCTCCGGATTCGGCAGGCTGGAAGCTGTATTCTCGTTTTTCGCCCACTGCTGCGCCATGGCGCCTGGAATTCCGGGTGACTACCTGCGCGTGGCGTTCTACAGGCTCACCCTGGTGGAATGTTCCTTGGCGAGCCGCATTTCGTTTGGGTCGTTCTTTGCCCACCGGGACGCCACGGTGGGTCCCCATGTTTACATTGGCAGCTACTGCATCATAGGCAGAGCCGCGATTGGGCACCACACCCAGATTGCGTCCGGCGTCCAAGTCATAAGTGGCGGCCGGCAACATACCCGGAATGAGCGGGGCGAGATCTCGGGCGCGGAACAAGGCGTGTTCGCGCCGGTGAAGATCGGGGATCATTGCTGGATTGGAGCGGCCGCAGTCATCATGGCGGACGTTGGGCCTGGCGCTACCATCGGCGCTGGCTCAGTAGTCTCCCGCCCGGTTCCTGCCCGTTCCGTGGCGGTTGGCAGTCCGGCACGGGTGATCGGCGCCAATGAGCCCAGTTACTGACTCAGGCGCACGCAGCGTCTCGCCGTGAGAATTCTTTACAAGCCAGTGCTCCAGCACCAACAAACGCCAGAGTTGTACGGGAATCCAGCGGCGGCTGGCCGCTTCCTTCAGGGAGGCCCGCAATGCGCCGCCCCGTATCCATCCTTCCTTTTCGAGAACCGTGTCTTCGCGGAGGCGGTCCAACATGCCGCTCCACCGCTTGGCCAGCCAGCGTTCCACGGGGACGGTGAAGCCCTGCTTCTTCCGCAACGCCACTTCCGGCCCGATGCGCCGTCGCGCAATCTCGCGCAGCACCGCTTTCAACCGGCCGCCATGGAAGCGTACTTCCGGGGAGAGCGCAGCGGCGTACTCCCAGATCTTGTGATCGAGCAGCGGCGCGCGGGCTTCGATGGCATAGTACATGGCCGCGCCGTCCACTTTCGTCATAAACTCGCTGGGGAAATGGACGGCGTGATGGTGCGAAAGGGCGCCGGAGAGGAGGTGGCGCGCCGATTCCAGCGACGGCGGGACTTGACGCTCCGACACGAGCCGCCCCTCCAGCCTCTCGCCCAACATGGAACGCCGCTCGTAATACGGAATGCCATCGTGTGCGCGGAGATAATCACCGAGTCCTCCGGTGGCGTAATTGAGAAAGTTCTTGAGCCGCCGCGCCGGACCCGAATCGGGGAGGACGCAGCGCGCCACCCGCCAGGCGGCTGGTGCGAACGCGGGTAACCTGCGCGCGAGCCGTTCCGCCGCCCAGGCGTTCCGGAAGAACGGGTACCCGAGAAATATATCGTCCCCGCCATCTCCCGTCAGCAGCACCGTGGCCCGGCGCTTAACCGCCCGCGATACCCATAGCATGGCCTGTGCGGACTGGCACGGAAACGGTTCGCTATAGGCGTCCACCAGCTCATCCAACGAAAAATCCGCGTCCGGCATGTCCACGATTTCGTGCGGAATGCCCAGCCGCCGGGCGGTATGCTGCGCATCGGCGCTTTCGTCCGAGGAGTCGCCCGATGCGCGCACGGTGAAAGCCTTGATATGCGCCTGGAGCTTACACATCGCCCAGCAGATCAGCGCGGAATCGACGCCCCCGCTCAGCAGCGCGCCGATGGGCACGTCCGAAACCAGCCTCAGCCGGACGGCCTCCACCAGCAGCCGCTCGGTTTCCTCAACGGCCTCCTCGAACTGGATGGGCGAGCCCTCGCAAGTTTCGGGCAAAGACCAATAGCGCCTCTCCGTGGATTGGCCATCCCGCCATTCCAGGATGGTCGCCGCCGGCAGCTTGGAAATCCAGCCGTAAATGGCCCGGTCTTCGGTGACATATCCGAACTCGAGCAAATCCAGGACGGCTTGCGGGTCAAAGTCTCCGCCGAACCCGGCCGCCCTCAGTGCGGCGATGGTCGAGGCAAAAGCGATCTCGCCGTTTCGAGCGCAATAGACCAGGGGCTTCACCCCCAACCGGTCGCGGACCAGGGTGAGCGTTCGGAGGCGGTCGTCCCAAATGGCGAAAGCAAACATGCCGCGCAACCGGGCCACCAGGGCATCAACGCCCCACTCCTGGTAGCCGCGCAGCAGGACTTCCGTGTCACACTGCGAGACGAAACGCCGGCCGCGCCTCTCGAGTTCGCTGCGCAGTTCGCGAAAATTGTAAATGCAGCCGTTGAAAACCAGGCCGATCCGGCCGTCGTCGGAGAGCATCGGCTGCCGGCCGGCATCGCTTAAATCCAGAATGGCCAGGCGGCGGTGCCCCAAAGCCGTTCCAGGCCAACTCGCCAGCCCCTCGGAATCAGGACCGCGCCGCGCCAGCGCGTCCATCATCGTACTGACAGATCGTTCGACGGTCTGAGCCGCTTCAGAAGCAACGCGTCCTGCAATTCCACACACTGGTTTATTATCCGATAGTCAAGCATCTGCCTGCATTCAAGGCCGGAACGCAAGGTATCATTGTTAGGCAAGCGCCCGCGAACCATTCTATGAATGACCGCCGCTTCTCCCTGCTGCTCGTCTCGCACACCTATCCGCCGGTTCTGGGCGGCTCGGAAATGGAAGCCCAGCGCGTCTGCTCGGCTTTGCTCCGGCGCGGACATAAGGTGACGGTTTTGTGCTCGGGAGGGCCTCCCATGCCCGATGTTTCCGCCTGGGTAGACCCGGCCGGGGTTCCGGTTCGGATTTTCGGCCGCCATCGGCTGGCGCGCGATTATGTCTTCGCACTGGGAGTTGCGTGGACGCTGATACGGGAACGCCGCCGCTATCAGATCGTCTACTTCCTCATGCAGGGGCTGCATCTCGCCGTGGGCTTGCCCGTGGCTCGTCTGCTTGGCAAACCCGTAGTCATGAAAGTGTCCGGCAGCGGCATCATCACCGTCATGCGAAGCTCCTGGATGGGAAGGCTGGAACTGTGGTTCCTTCGCCGGTGGGCGCACCGGGTCATGATTCTTAATCCGGGTATGGCCGAGGAGGCTACCGCCGCCGGGCTTGAACCGGAGCATTTGCTGTGGATGCCCAACCCCATCGATACCGATGAGTTCGCTCCCTGCGCCCCGGAGCGCCGCCGCGAGTTGCGCGCCCGCTTCGGCATCGAGCCTTCCGCGCCTGCCGTTATTTTCGTCGGCCGGCTGGCCTCCGAAAAGGAGTTGCCAGCGTTGGTCCGGGCGTTCGCCGACGCGCGCCGGGGCGCTCCGAACGCCACCCTCATTATGGTGGGAGATGGCCCCATGCGAAGCGAATTGGAGACGCTCGCCGCCGGGCTGGGTTTGGACGGCGCCGTTCGGTTTACCGGGCGCCAGACCGGCGCGGAGGTCCGCGACTGGTTGCAGGCCAGCGACGTCTTCGCTCTGGTCTCCTCCAACGAAGGGCTGCCTTGCTCTCTTTTGGAGGCCATGTCGGTGGGGCTTCCCTCCGTCGTCAGCGACATCCCCGCCAACGTCCAACTGGTCGAGAACGAAGTCCACGGCCTGCACGCCGCGTTGGGCTCGCCGGATCTTATCGCGGGCGCGTTGAATCGCCTGCTATTGGATGCGCCCCTGCGCGCGCGTATGGGCGCCGCCGCCAGGCAGCGTGTTCTCGCCGGTTATTCCATCGACAAAGTTATGGATCGGTACGAGGCGTTATTCTCCGAAGCACTGGATACGGAGCAAACCGGCTTATAATCACCCCATGTCAGTACACCGTTCCCTCTCCATCTGTTTCCTCCTCGCCCTCGCTCCGCTCACGGCCCAGGCGCAGGCGCCCGCCGCCATGCTGCTGAAGCCGGCACGCGTCTTCGACGGTGAGGCCATGCATGAAGGTTGGGCCGTGCGGGTGGCCGGCGATCGCATCGAAGCCGCTGGGCCGTCAGCCAGCGTCGATGCCGCCGGCGCCAAGGTCGTCGAATTGCCGGGCGCCACCTTGATGCCGGGCCTCGTCGAGGGCCATTCGCACATCCTCCTGCACGCCTACAACGAGACCGTCTGGAACGACCAGGTGGCGCATGAGGGCCTCGCTCTGCGCGCCGCGCGCGCCGTCAACCACCTGCGCGCCACGCTCATGGCCGGCTTCACCACCATGCGCGACCTCGGCACCGAGGGCGCCGGCTACGCCGATGTCGAGCTTAAGCAGGCTGTCGACCAGGGCATCATTCCCGGTCCCCGCGTGCTCGCCTCCACACGCGCCATCGTCGCCACGGGCAGCTACGCCCCCAAGGGGTTTTCGCTCGAATGGAGCGTTCCGCAAGGAGCTGAAGAGGCCGATGGCGTCGATAGCCTCATCCGCGTAGTGCGCGACCAGATCGGCCACGGCGCCGACTGGATCAAGCTCTACGGCGACTACCGCTGGGGCCCGCTTCCGGGCGCGCATCCCACCTTCTCGCTCGAGGAGATGAAGCTGGCCGTCGAGACTGCCCGCAGCGCCGGAGTGCCCGTAGCCGTGCACACCGCCACGCCCGAAGGCATGCGCCGCGCCATTCTCGCCGGAGCCGAAACCATCGAGCACGGTGACGGCGGCACGCCGGAGATTTTCAAGCTTATGGTGGAGCGCCACGTGGCCCTCTGCCCCACGCTGGCCGCCGGCGACGCCACCGCCCAGTACGCCGGATGGAAAAAGGGCCAGCAGCCCGAGCCGCCCAGCATCGTGCACAAACGCGCCAGCTTCAAGGCCGCGCTCGACGCCGGCGTGACCATCCTCAGCGGCAGCGACATCGGCGTGTTCCCGCACGGAGAGAACGCGCGAGAGATCGAGCTGATGGTCGATTACGGCATGTCCCGTCTGGACGCGCTAAAGGCCGCGACCTCCGTGGCCGGCAGCGTTCTCCACATGAGCATCGGAGCGGTCAAACCCGGCATGTTCGCCGATCTCATTGCGGTCGATGGCGACCCCGCCACCGACATCTCGGCCCTGCGCCGCGTGAAGTTCGTCATGAAAGCCGGAACGGTTTACAAGCCGTAGCGCCCCATTACAATAAAGGTGCACATGAGAGTCTGGAATCGGGCCAAGCTTCTGTGGGGCTACCTCACGCGCCGGGCGAGGCTCGGGGCGCTGCCGGTCGAGTACATTGTCGAAACCACCGCCAAGTGCAATCTCTACTGCCCCATGTGCCCGCGTGAAACCCATCCGCAACCCAAGGCCGATATGACGGACGAGGTCTTCGAACGTCTCGTGCGCGAAGCCGGAGACTCCGCCGAGCACATGATGCTGATCGGCCTGGGCGAGCCTTTCATGGATCCGCACATCTTCGAGCGCATCGAGTTGTGCCACCGTCACAGCATCTCGACGCTGCTTTCGACCAACGGCACGTTTCTCGACGAGCGCTGCGCCGGCCGGATTCTCGATTCGCCGCTGGAACAGATCACGCTGAGCTTCGATGGCGCCAGGAAGGAGACCTTCGAGTTCTACCGTAAGGGCGCGAAGTTCGAGAAGGTGCGCGATAACTTCGTCCGCTTCGCGCGCATGAAACACGAGCGCGGGTCGCGGCTTCAGGTGGTGGTGCAGATGGTGGTAATGGACGGCAATCGGGCGGAGGTGGACGACTTCATCCGCTTCTGGAAGGCCGTGCCGGGCATAGACCAGGTGCGCATCAAGGAGGATGAAACCAACCTCATGCGTCCCGATGCCGGCCACGCAGCCGCCGATTGGAAGCACCCTTGCCACTACCTGTGGCGCGGGCCGATGTACGTCAAGCAGAACGGCGATGTCTACCCCTGCTGCCAGAGCTACATGCTGGATGGCGCGCCGGTGGGCAAAATCGGCGAGCAGCCGCTGACGGAAATCTGGAATTCCGGGACCATGCAGGAGATGCGCCGCCTGCACGCGGCCGGCCGGGCCGGTGAAATCGATATCTGTTCGCGCTGCTGCACGACGATTCCGCACCCGGCGCTGGTGGCCGGCAGCCTCATTTTGCACGGGCGGACCGTGCGGCGGTTGTTGCCGGCGATCGAGAGGCTAACGTACCTTTCGAAGCTGCCGGGCAGACTCTTGCGGCCGGCGCGGGGGAAGCGGGAACGATGAGCTGGGGGCCCCGCTGCGCTACCATCTGGCTGCACTCCCGCGGCTTGGGCGTGATACGGCAACGACATCTGCTCCACGCTCCGTGACGCGCATGAGAAGGCCCGGGAATCGAATAATTATCCGAAAGGAAAACAATGAACAAGACCAGCATGGACACCTACGCCGGGGTGATGGTTGAGATAAAGCTCCGCACTGCTGTAATTGACCTATACCTTTCCGGCCGGCAGAACGCCGGATACACTGCCACCAAGATAGAGGTAATCGGCCTTCAGTTTCGCAAGATATTTGAATTGATTGCACTGTCCTCTCTCGCGGCACATCGGGATCTTTATTCCCAGGCCTACGCAGATTTCGCAAAGCACTGGGAAGCAACTAGGCTATTGAAGAATGTCCGGAATCAAAATCCTACTAGACGGCATTTTCGGGAAAGAGAATTTCAGGAATGAAATATCGTGGAGGCGCAGCCTGCGTCGCTCGTCAATCAGTAGAATTTTACGCCGAGCGCATGACGTTATTTTGTTGTATTCCAAATCGGAACAGTATGCCTTCTATATACAACACGAGGAGAAGAAAGAGAAATTGTTGCGAAAATACAGCCTAACCGATGAACGTGGGCAATACCGCTTGGTTCCGCTATTGGTAAGCGGGAGGAGGAATGGCGAAACAGGGAAACCATGGCGCGGCATTGATCCTAACCTTCGTGGCAAGGCCGGGATGCATTGGATTACTATACCGACGAAGCTGGAATTGTACGAAGAGCAGGGCCTTATCGCTTGGACTTCGACCAAAACAGGTGGCACCCCGTGCCTGAAATACTATCTGGATCAAAACGAAGGGATTCCGCTCTCGGACTTCTGGGACGATATTGATATTATCAATTCGATGGGCAGGGAATCACTTGGATACCCAACACAAAAACCTCAAGAGCTTTTGGAGCGGATCATCGCCTGTAGTTCTAAGGAAGGCTATATCGTGTTGGACCCGTTCTGCGGCTGTGGCACAACGATGCATGCTGCACAAAAACTCAGGCGGGAATGGATTGGCATTGACATCACCCACCTTGCAATTTCGCTCATCGAAAAGCGCCTAAAAGACGCCTTCCCTGGAATCGAGTACGAGGTTCACGGAACGCCGAAAGACCTGGACGGGGCGAGAGCACTAGCGGACCAAGACAAGTACCAGTTCCAGTGGTGGGCCGTATCGCTCGTGAATGCCGTTCCGTTCGCTGGCAAAGAGAAGGGGGCCGATACCGGCATTGATGGGCTGATCTATTTCAAGCCCGAAGGCAAAACGACAGAAAAGGCCATCGTGTCGGTGAAGGGTGGCGAAAATGTGAACGTTGCTATGGTGCGCGACCTTGCACACGTCGTTGACCGCGAAAACGCCAAAATCGGAGTGTTCATCACCCTGTCCGATTCCACCGGCCCGATGCGAACTGAGGCGGTGAAAGCCGGGTTCTACGAGACGCTGTACGGCAAGTACCCCAAAATCCAGATCCTCACCATTCGGGAACTGTTCGAGGGCAAGCAGCCGAATATACCGCTTGTGGACTCTGCTGCATTCAGGAAAGCTCCGAAGGAAGCGCAGGGGGACCAGAACACGCTACCATTCTGAATTATGCCTACAAATGAACCCATAGAGCGCGCTCTTTTGATCCGCCACCCGTGGATAGACTTAATCCTGGACGGCAAGAAAACGTGGGAGATTCGCGGTTAGAAAACCGCCATTCGTGGCACCGTCGGGCTAATCCCGAGCGGTTCCGGCACCATTGCTGGAATATGCGAAATCGTTGATTGTATCGGTCCGCTCACGGCAGACGCATTCCGTAAGAACGCAGCGAAGGCCGGGATGCGTCCCAGAGAAGCGCAACTAGGATGGTATCGGAATACCTACGCCTGGGTGGTGGCGAAACCGCGCCGCTTGAAGAAGCCGGTCCCCTACAAGCACCCGAGCGGGGCTGTCATCTGGGTAAGCCTGGGCACCAAAATTCAGCAGGCCATTCAGGAGCAACTTCGGCGCGCTACGCTGAGCACACAAAAATAACGGATCCTACGCGCGGTTCGGCAGTCGAACTCCGAACTGCCGCGCACCGGAATAGGGATCTACCTCTTAACCTTTTGCCCTACGCACAGTTCCCTTCAATGATTCCCGACGGTATCGGTGGTATTCTCAGCAAACCAGCATCATGGTAGCGATCAACCGCGATTCTTCCCTGTGGTACGGCGTTTCGGGAAGCGACCTTCGGCTCCCGCTTGCGCGGCATTCCGGCCATCGGCATGGGGCCTGCGGTCGGGAGATAGCACGGCTGAAAAAGGCGGCTACTTGGCGCTGTGGTAAACTGGCTGACTGCCAAGTTCGATGGTGAGACGCCGCATCTGCTCTCCGGGGAGTCGGAAAGCTGAAAACTCCCTTCAACGCACACTTCAGGCACTACCCCTTCCCCCTCGGCAAGCTGAATCGGGTTACAATGATTCTGCCGTTTGGTTCACCTGTTTTGCTTTCCCGAAAGGGGTTTGGGGGATTGGCATGGAAAAACCGGCGCAGAACATTCAGGACAGTTTCTTAAACAACGCCCGCAAGGATAAGGTTATCCTCACGATTTACCTGATGAGCGGCGTCAAGCTCTCCGGCCGGATCAAGAGTTTCGATAAGTACTCGCTGGTGCTGGAGACCAACAACCAAGAGCAACTGATCTTCAAGCATGCCATTTCGACGGTGGTCACGCAGAAGACTGCGCATTCCTACGCCGGCAACTCGTCGGTGACGGGCCAGAGCGCCGCGGGCGGAATTCCGCCGGGTGCGGCGGTCCACGCAGACTCTTCGGAGGCTTAGGACACGGCACTCCGCAACCCCGTTCGAGAGCGGGCGATTCTGGTCGGGCTGGAGTGGAAATCGCGCGGCGGGGTGCCCTCTGGGCCCGGCCGCAGCACAGCCGTTCCGCCGGAAGAATCCCTCGAGGAACTGGCCGAACTGGCCGCCAGCGCGGGGGCCCAGATTGCCGAAACCGTGCTTCAATCGCGCCCGGCTCCGGACGCCGCCACCCTCATCGGCCATGGCAAAGTGCAAGAGATCGCGGCCGCCGTCGTGTCCCGCGGCGCCGATCTGGTGATCTTCGACCACGACCTCTCTCCCACCCAGCAGCGCAACCTCGAAAAGGCCCTGGACGCCAAGGTCATCGACCGGACCCAACTGATCCTGGACATCTTTGCATCGCGTGCGCGGACGCGTGAAGGCCGCCTCCAGGTGGAGTTGGCGCAGTTGAACTACCTGCTGCCGCGCCTCACCGGGCATGGCGCCGAGATGTCGCGGCTGGGCGGCGGAATCGGCACGCGCGGACCCGGCGAAACCCAGCTCGAAACCGACCGCCGCCGGATCGCCCGCCGCATCAAAAAGATTGAGGACGCCCTCGAAGGAGTGCGGGCCGGCCGCGCGCTGCACCGTCAGAGACGGAGCGCCGTCCCGCTGGCCACGCTGGCGCTGGCGGGCTACACCAACGCCGGCAAGTCGACCCTCTTCAACCGGCTCACCCAGGCGGGCGTGGCCGTGGATGCGCGCATGTTCGCCACCCTCGATCCCACCGTGCGGCCGCTCGTCCTGCCCTCGCGCCGGCGGGTGCTGGTGAGCGATACGGTGGGCTTCATCCGCAATCTGCCCACCACCCTGGTGAAGGCATTTCGCGCCACCCTTGAGGAGGTGACGGAAGCGGCGCTGGTGCTGCACGTGGTGGATGCCTCGTCGCCCTCCGCCGCCGAGCACACCACGCACGTGCTCAAGGTGCTGGCGGAGATCGGAGCGGCGGAGATTCCGCAGCTCCTCATCATGAACAAGATGGATCGGCTGCCGGACGGAGCTGGCCGCCATGCGAACAAGCGCGGCGTGGCGATTTCCGCCCTCACCGGCGCCGGCATCGACAAGCTGCTGGCAGCCATCGACGAGGCCCTCCCTCTCGACCCGATTGTGCGCGCCACCTTTCGGCTTTCCTCCGGAGACGGAGCTTCGCTCGCCCTGCTGCACGAGTTCGGGCAGGTGCTCCAGACGCGTTACTGCGGGGAGTATTGCGAGCTGGAGGCCGAGATTCCGGAATCTCTGCAACGCCGGCTCGAGGGGCGCAAGCGGGAATCCACAGCCGCTGTGGAAAAGTTTGTGGGAAAGACCGCCAAAGGAATCATTAAAGTGTCGTAACAGAGGCACTTATAACGAATTGAACCATCCCGCAGCAGGTAACCGCAAGTGACTGTCGGGAAATGGTTTAGCCCATTAAACCACAATCGCGGGTGGATGTTGCGGAACCATGACGGAAGAAATGTTATGGAAAGCACGTTTTTCCACAAATTCAATCGGGTAATCCCAGTGGTTTTTGACTGCGGAAAGGCGTCTGCTAAACTTGAATCGGGATGGCGGTGTAGCTCAGCTGGCTAGAGCGACGGTCTCATAATCCGTAGGTCGGGAGTTCGAGTCTCCCCGCCGCCACCAAACGACCGATCACTGCCGAGTGCCACTCGGCCCGCATCAACTGGCTTTCCGCGCGCCCTGCGCCAGGTGGTGCTGGTCCAGTGCCTGGCGGATGAAAGCCTTGATCACCGCTTGGCGGCTCACGTTGAGCTCGGCCGCCGCCTGGTCGAGTTCCTGCAGCATGGAGGCGGTGAAATCCACGTTCACCCGCTGAATGGGGTGCATTATCTTACCGCGGTTCGTGAAGAACCGCGACACATCTTCGCCTCGGTCGGCCATTCGGGCGATGGATTCCGCCGAAGGGCCCTTCTTGCTTTCACGAGTTTGCCTCATATAACTCCCGCTCCTCCCGCGTCGAGCGCCACAGCGTCACCAGGTGGCAGTATTCGCCGAGGTTGTCTTCCCTGATCTCAAAGATCAAGCCGGAATCGCATTGCAGGGTGGTATGACAGTTATACCAAATCATCCCGCGGCCTGCCCGGCAGCATGCGGCCACCCTGGGCCGCAGCGCCGACGGGTATCGACTGTGGAGTTTGCGGCCGGCTGCGAATTCCTGATGTGTCCTTTCCGGATACGCTCTTCCGCTTCGACCATGCATGGCCGCTAAGATAACCCTTTCGACAAGCGTTTTCGCAGGCTCTCTGGCTGGAGGGTAGTTTCCCAGATGGGACTTCTGGGCCAGATGGGTTCACTTCAGCGGCTTGGGCGTCACACGGCCAAGTGGTTCCCGCCGGTCGAATCGTTCATAAACGCTTGGTGCCCACCCATGTGATGAGATCTCGCGCAATTTGATCAAGGCTCTCAACATAAGGTTCGGTCGGAGCCTCAAGCGGCGGCAGCGTCAGAGAAAGAAGGTCGTGCGTGAGCGCAAGCAAGGCAACTACTAAACGGTGGATATCCAAGTGCGAGACACAGTCGTGGACACCTTTGTTTGAGAGACCGTCAATCGCATCAATGCGACGGCCGACGTCGTCCAATTGGGCGAGGGCCAACCTATGTTCGCCACCGCCTAATCGCTCTTCCACGTAAGCCCAGAGCCTGTTCCGGTACTCGGCAGCCGACACTCTGCGCCCCCCTACGAGCCCCTCCCGCGGCGGGTACAGCATGTTCGCCAGCCCCTCCAAGAAGCGCCGGCAAGAAAGCGCCACCTGCGCGATATCGTCGGCGGTTTCGATTCGTTCGAATGCCCGAAAGGCCGCATACAGCGTGTCCTTTAGTCTTGGATCCGAGGCACCCAGCCGTAGCAGGATTTCGTCGGCGATGCTGGCGAGGTGTCCTGAGAGATAACGTTCCAGCGAAGCCTCTCTCTTCGAATGCTCGAAGGATTGGTATGGATCAAAGACCGTTTGCCGAACGCCCGAATCCTCGAAAGTAACCCGAAATCCACGGCGCGTTAGGTCCGCGGCCGTACCGGTGTCCTTCACGTCGGCGCCCTCGCGCTCTTCGAACTTGGGGTAGAAGATTCGGATCTCACCATCGACATACCGATAGCGCGGGATGAGGCTTCGGCGATACAACGTCCAGTGGATCCGGTTTTCGGGGTCAATTTCAATCGCGCCGAGGTAAGCGGTTTGCCGTCTCAGTTGGGCATCAACGTAGTCTTGGGCGTTTTCACTGAGGCCCTGAGCCGCCAACACATAGACTCTTACCGAAAAGAGAGCAGCGGCGAACTCCTCATTTTCAACCGTTCGCCATCTCCGGGGATGATAGCCAAGCAGAGCTTCCAAAATCGCTTCTCGTGCCGCCGCGTCGGGGGCGATGTTATGCACTAGAAGATCACCGGTGAAAATCTCCGCATGAATGCCCTCCCCCGATGCTTCAAGGCATCGAAAGAGCATTTCCTGAACCGATAACACCCATATGGGGCTATACACGCCGGCATCTGCTCGAAAGTGAAAAGCCACGATCACCGTTGGATTATTCTACTACTGGGCGAGGGCCATGTCACGCCATCGCGAAACGAACTCCGCTTCGGGCGAGATCGGCCTTGCGCAATCTTGATCCTAGCGCCTATGCCTGGACTGTGAAGAGCCCCTCGTCCAATCCGCGCTTGGACGCATATCGCCGCTCGAGCAGTGACAACGCCTTGCCTCCGCAGAATCAAACACTTACCCCATTTGACCCCGCGCCAGCGTCATACACTGTTGACGGGGTGCAAATCCGCTATGTTCATTCTCCGAAATTGGCTTCGTTTCGTATTTCGTGTGGTGCAGCCGCAGCGGCCTGCCCCTTTCCCTGAGCATGCTTACGGTGCTCACGCGCCGAAGTCCTTTGCTTTCAACCGCCCGCCAGCCAATTTGGCTTCGTTTCGCCAAATGCCTACCGCGCTTCCGCTTCGATCCCCTCCAGCTCCTTTCCGGCTTCGGACCAACGGCCTTGCGCGGCCAGCTCGCGGTACCTCCGCAGGTGCTCGCGAATGCGCTGCAGCCGCGCATCGGCGGGAGTGGCGGCTGTTGCCGCACTGGCGGCGGGCGCCGGGGTGCCCCCTGAGCCCGGCGCCGCGGCGGTGGCCTCCTGGATCAACTGCTGCGCGCCGCTCGAAAGCTGCGCCAGCGCCTCGTCGTAGGTGTCCGTATAAATCAGCCGGTTGCCCACCGCCAGCACCACCTTCTTCAACTGCGGCATGCGGGCTTCGGTGGCCTGTATGTAGATGGGGTCCACGTACAGGAACGTGTTGCCCACCGGCAATACCAGGATCTGGCCGCGCAGCACCTGCGATCCCTGCTGGTTCCACAGCGTAAGGTCTTTGGAAATGGTCTGGTCCTGATTGATGCGCGCGCCCACCTGCATGGGACCGAAGATGAGCTCCTGCTTCGACAGCAGCAGCACCACTACGTCTCCCAGGTTCTCGCCGTCGCAACGCGCCACCATCAGGCCGATGAGGTTGTCCTTGTTACGCGGGGTGAACGGCACCAGCAGCAGGAACTCGGCCTTGTTCTGGCCGGGCAGCGTGGCCACCACATAAGTTGGGGTCACCGGCTCGGCGCCGTTGCTCTGGCCGCTGGTGTGGCGCGCCAGGTCCCAGAGGTCCTCCTTGTTATAGAACGACTGCGGATCCAGCATGTGGTAAGTGCGATAAATCTCGGCCTGAACGCTAAACAGGGTTTCGGGATAGCGCGCGTGGGCCCGCAGGTCCAGCGGCATGGCCGACGCCGGGCGGAACAGGTCGGGGAAGAGATGCTGGTAGGCGTTGATGATGGGGTCGTCGGGCGCGAAGATGTACATGTGCGTTTCGCCGTCGTAGGCGTCGATGGTCGCCTTCACCGCGTTGCGGATGTAGTTGACGCTGCCCATATCCGGCACATCCACCGCGCGCGAGTAGGGATGCGCGTCGGAGGTGGTGTAGCCGTCGATCATCCACACCAGCCGGCCGGCATCGGTGATCACCAGGTACGGGTCTGCATCCCACTGGAGGAAGCCGGCCAGTTCCTGCACGCGCTCGCGCACCCGGCGGAGAATCATCATGCGGCTGTTGGGCGTGAGGTAGTCGGTCAGCAGAATGTTGGGCTCGCCCTCGCGGACGGCGGCGGCCAGCCGCATCAAAAACGAGGAAATCGGGAACCCGCCCTTGCCTTCGTAACGCGAGGTCACGTTCTTCTCGCCGGAGGGATAGTTGAACTCCGCCTGCGCGGTGTCCACGAAAACCGGCTCGTGGGACACTTCGCCGTAGTAAATCTCGGGCCGCGTGAGCGTGAGGCTCTTGGTTTTGACTTCCGGCGGGGCGTTATCGATCAGCAGCACGGGCAGGCCGTCGGGCGTGATCTGGCTGACTCCCGCCAGCACCAGGCCGTAGCCGTGGGTATAAATGAAGGCGGGGTTGATCCAGTTGGCGCGCGCGGCGGGAAGCTGGCTCAGGTCGAGCTCGCGCGGCGCCAGCAGCACTTGGCGGTACTGGCCGTCGATGGTGTAGCGGTCCACATCGGTGTCGTGGAAGACGTAGTACGGGCGCAGCGCCTGGATCTGGGTAACCGTGTCGTGGAAGGCGTGCCAGTCCCAAAGCCGCACGTTGTCCAGCGTGGGCCTGTGGTGGGCCACGTCGATGGGCGCGTCGGGCTGGGCCTTGAATTCCACCTCGCGAACGCGCTGCTCCAGGCCATAGGCGCTGCGCGTGGCATGGATATGGGTCTGGATGTAGGGGCGCTGAAGCGAGATCTCGTTGGGCCGCACGTAGAGCGCCGAAACGGCCGGCGGCACGGCGAAGGCGACTACCAGCGCCAGCGCCATCGAGGCTCCCAGAATCCAGCGGCCCATCGAGACCAGCACGGCGGCGGCCAGACAGGCCGCAATCAACAGCCATTGGAGCGGCAGCCCGAAGTTCAGGTCCACGTAATCCACGCCTACCAGAAACGTGCCGTGCTCGTTGTAGAGCATCTCATAGCGTCCCAGGAAGAAACGCAGGGCCACGGCCAGCAGCAGCACCACCGTGGCGCCGCGCAGGAAGCGGGATTCCAAACCGCCTTCCAGGCGCAGAAAGCTGAAATCCAGCTCGCGGGCATCCTGCAACTCCCCGAACCGGTGCCGCACTTGCCAGCCGCGCGCCGCCAGCCAGTAAACCAGAATGCAGACGATCGCCAGCGCCAGCAGGTAACTGCGCAGCAGCAGGTAGAAAGGCAAGTCGAACAGGTAAAAGGAGAGCGGCTTCTGGAAGATGGCATCGCGCCACACCGTCGCGGCGGGGGGCAGGCCCCGCGAGCCGGCGAAACGCACCACGGTCCAGGTGTCGATGCACGCCGCGGAAATCAGGTAGCCCAGCAGCAGCAGCGCCAGCGCGCAGATACGCGCGTAAATGCGGTGCTCGCCGAGGGAGGTTCCGGCGAACTTGAGGGCCCGCGCGTGCGCAATCCACAAGGCCGCAAAGGCCAGCAGCGTGGCGGCCGTGAGCGGCGCCAGGCTGTAGTAGAGCATGCTGAGCCACGTGTGGAACTGGCCCAGTTCCTTCCACCATTCGATTTCGATGGTGTACGAGGCCAGAACGCGCGCGCTCAGAAGCAACAGGCCGAGGACGACGAAGAAAGCGATGCGGGTGGCTCGGGAGCCGGGGGCCCGGCGCCCGCGTCCAATTTGATACGGCATGAACCAAGCGTAGCACCGGCGACCCCGAATTGCCCGCACAGGCTCATCCTGCTAGACTTAGACATTCTGGTCCTATTCGGATTTTGGGGTTCAAATTGAAGGTCCGCGTCCTAGTCCTGTTGATCGGTGTGTGCGTCTCCATCGTGGCCGAGCCGGCCGCGGAGCCGCCCCAGGTCATTGTCGAGAACTACTGCGCCGCCTCGCTTGGCCAGGTACAATCCTTCCAAGGCGCTACGATGGACGTCGAAATCCAGGCATCCCTCCCCAAGCTGAAGAAGCAGGGGCGGTTGCACGCGCTGCGGCGGATCTCCGCACTGGGCCGCATTACCTATGAAGTGTTGCGGTTCGATGGCGACGGCACGGTAAAGAACCAGGTGATTGCGCGTTACCTCACGGCCGAAGCCGAGACCCAGAAGGACCAGGCTCCGTCACTGGCCGTAACCCCGGCGAACTACAGGTTCAAGTACAAAAGCCGAAGCCAACTCGAAGGGCGCGCCGTCTATATGTTCCAGGTGACGCCGCGCCAGAAACGCCAGGGCCTTTTTAAGGGCGATCTGTGGATCGACGCGGGCACCTACCTGCGCGTGCAGGAATCCGGGTATCTGGTAAAGAGTCCTTCCATCTTCCTGAAGAAGATTGCATTCATAAGAAAGTACAAGATTCGGGATGGAATCTCGGTTCCCCTGCAAGTGCAGAGCGAAGTAGACACGCGGCTGGCGGGCAAGGCGGAGCTGACCATCGACTTCAGCAACTTCTCGATTGACAGCGCCAAACGGGGCGCGATGGGTGATGCCGACAGCCATTAGCGCGGCTGGGAGCTTGTTCGACTGGAGAGCAGATGAGAACGCTGTTTCTGAATCCGCCGTCTTTTGAACGATTCGACGGCGGCGCCAGCTCCCGCTGGCCGGCCTCGCGCGAAATCGAGTCGTACTGGTATCCAGTATGGCTGTGCTATCCCGCGGGCATGCTTCCGGACAGCAAAGTGGTGGACGCGCCGCCCCACAAGATCTCCATCGGGCAGACGGTCGAGATGGCCAAGGATTTCGAGCTGCTGGTGCTCTACACCTCCACTCCCGGTTTCGACGTGGACGCCAAAATGGCCGGGATGATGAAGGACGCCAACCCCAAGTTGAAGGTGGCGTTCGTAGGGCCGCCCGTGACCATCGAGCCGGAGAAGACGTTGCGCGGCGCCAAAGCCATCGATTTCGTGGTGCGGCGGGAGTTCGATCGCCAGATCGTGGACTACGCCAACGGCAAGCCGCTCGAGGAGCTGCCGGGCGTGAGTTTCCGAAAGAACGGCTCCATCGTCAACAACCCGGAAGGGCCGGCTATCGAGGACCTGGATGCGCTGCCGTGGGTGACCAGGGTTTACAAGCGCGATCTCGACATCACGCGCTACAACGTGCCGTTCCTGCTGAATCCCTTTGTTGCGATGTACACTTCGCGCGGATGCCCGGCGCTGTGCACGTTCTGCTTGTGGCCGCAGACCCACTCGGGGCACCGCTGGCGCCTGCGCTCGTCCACTGACGTGGCCAATGAAGTGCGGTATGCGCTCGAGCAGTTCCCCAACATCAAAGAGATCTTCTTCGACGACGACACCTTCAATTACCGCAAGGACCGCACCATCGGGCTGGCCAAGAAGCTCCAGCCGTTGAACTTCACGTGGTCGTGCACTTCGCGCGTCACCACCGATTACGAGACCCTGAAGGCCATGAAGGAAGCGGGCTGCCGGCTGCTGATCGTGGGGTACGAATCGGGCGACCCGCAGATCCTGAAGAACATCAAGAAGGGCGCCACCGTGGAGATGGCCCAGCGCTTCACGGCCAACTGCAAGAAACTCGGCCTGCTGGTTCACGGCGACTACATTATCGGGCTGCCGGGCGAGACGCGCGAGAGCATCCGCAAGACCATCGATTTCGCCAAGCGGCTGGACACGGAAACCGTCCAGGTTTCCATCGCGCACCCGTATCCGGGGACCGAGTTCTACGATTACGTCAAGAAGAACAACCTCATCACCATCGATTCCATGACCGATGAAACCGGGCACCAGCTTCCCAACGTGGTTTATCCGGGGCTGGACCGCGGGGAGCTGGTAGAGTGGGTGGAGCGGTTCTACGGCGAGTATTTCTTCCGCCCGCGCGTGATCTGGCGCATCGTGAAGAAGGCGGTGTTTAACGGAGACGAACGGAGACGGCTGACGAAGGAAGCCCGCGAGTACCTGGCGCTGCGGTCCAAGCGGAAGAAGTTTGTCGCCGAGCACAAGGCGGCCGCGGGGCGCCCCACGGGCCCGGCGCCAGAGCCGGCGAGTACGGGCGACTGACCCCGCGAATGACTCACGAGCACGCGCGACTTCGACTAAAGACCTGGAGTTTCGCCGTCGTCGTAGTGTTCTGCAACGTTTTTGGAAATTTCTTCCTCAAGCGAGGCATGCCGGCGGAGCTGGCCACGCCGCTTGCGTACATCACCGTGCTGTTTCATCCCTGGGTGGCGCTGGGCGTGGTGCTGCTCATCGTGTGGCTGATGATGCGCATGGCGCTGTTGAGCTGGGCGGACCTGAGCTACGTGGTGCCGGTAACGGCGGTGGGATACGTGCTGGTGGCGGTTGTGGGGAAGGTGCTGCTCAACGAGCAAATTACCATGAAGCGCTGGACTGGAATCGGGCTGATCGTGGCGGGGGTGGCGCTGGTGAGCGGCGGCAGCGCTCCACAAACGGCGCATCCCGAGCCCAAAACGGCGGAGGCAACGCCATGAAGTGGCTGCTGATCGGCATTATCGTGGCCGCAACCACGGCGGGTGAAGTGCTCCAGGCGGCGGGCATGCGGCGGCATGGCGAGATCCGCGACTTCCGCCCGGGCGCCATCGGACGCGCTCTGGCTGTCCTGGCCCGCAACCGGTTCGTGATCGCGGCGGTGGCGGCCATGGCGGTTTCCTTCTTCGCCTACTTGGGGCTGCTGACCATCGCGGATCTCAGCTTTGCGGTCCCGGCTACGGCCATCACCTACGTGCTCGAAACCGTGCTGGCCAAATATGTTTTGAAGGAACATGTAAATTGGTTGCGCTGGGCGGGCGCATCACTGGTAATCTGTGGTGTGGCGTTGGTGTCATTGTGATCTGGCTGGCCATTCCGGCGGTTGCGGCGGCGGCGTACTACCTCCTCGCCATTGTGGCGGCCTTGCGGTGGCGCAGGCACATGACCTCGCAGCGCGTGCGCGACGGGACCTTGCCGGTCTCGATCCTCAAGCCCGTTCACGGACGGGACCCGCGGTTTTACGAGGCCATCTTCACGCACGCGGCGCAGGATTATCCCGAGTTCGAGATTCTCTTCGGGGTCAGCGATCCGTTTGACCCGGCGCTCGAGGATATCCGGCGGCTCAGGAGCGACTTTCCCGAGCGGCGCATCGAAGCAGTGGTGGCGGAGACCGACGCTCCCAACGCCAAGGTCGGGGTCCTGGCGGAACTGGCGAAACGCGCGCGGTACCCGCTGCTGCTGGTGAACGACAGCGACATCGTGGCGCCGCCGGGATACCTGCGCGCGGTGACAGCGCCGCTGGCGGACCCCGAAGTCGGGCTGGTGACGTGCCTGTATCGCGCGGAGGCGGATTCGTGGGCGTCGCGGTGGGAGGCGCTGGGAATCGCCACGGAGTTCGCGCCCAGCGTGCTGGTGGCGCGACTACTGGGCCAGGCGGAGTTCGCGCTCGGTTCCACCATGGTGTTTCGCGCGGAGGCTTTGCGCCGGATGGGCGGCTTTGAGACCATCGCGCATTACCTGGCCGACGATTACCAGCTCGGGCGGCACATCAGCGAGATGGGCTCTCGCATCGAGTTCGCGCCCATGGTGGTGGAGACGGATCTGGGCGGGGAATCGTGGGCGCAGACGTGGCGGCACCAGTTGCGGTGGGCGCGCACCATCCGGGTTTCGCGCCCGGGTGGCTACTTCGGGTACGTGGTGACGCACGCCACCTTGTGGGCCTTGGTGGCGCTGGCCGTCGGGCAGTGGTGGGCGGCGGCGCTGGCGCTGGGGCTGCGCATGGTTGCAGGGGTGGTGGTGGGCGCGGGCGTTCTCGGGGACCGTCGCGTAGCCAAGGATTTCTGGCTGATGCCGCTGCGGGACCTGTTCGGATTTGCGGTCTGGCTGGCAGGACTTTTCGGCCATACCGTCGAGTGGCGGGACCGGAAGTTGCGCCTTGGTCCGGACGGCCGAATCCACGCCGAAGAGCGCAAACCGGAGCCAATTTATCACCATTGACGCCGCGCACCGCCAGCCGTTAGCCTGCAAATTTCCGGAGGTTATCTTGATTCTCTTGCTCTTCGGCCCGCCCGGATGCGGCAAAGGCACGCAGGCGGCGTTCCTTGCGGAGCGCTTCCACATTCCGGCCATTTCCACGGGCGAAATGTTCCGCGCCGAGCGCCAGGCCGGCACGGAGCTGGGCAAACTGGCATCTGCGATCATGGCGCAGGGCGGCCTGGTCGGCGACGAGATTGTGAACGGCATCGTGGCCAGCCGCATTTCGCGGCCGGATTGCGCCGGCGGGTTCCTTTTGGATGGCTACCCCCGGACCGTGCCGCAGGCCATCGAGTTCGCGGCCCTGCTCCAGCAGAAAGGGCTGCCCAGCCCCGTGGTGATTCACCTGGATGTAGCCGACGACTTACTGGTGGCGCGGCTGACGGCGCGCCGCCAATGCCCCCAGTGCAAGCGCATATACAACCTGCTGTCCCAACCGCCCAAGGTGGCGGGCCAGTGCGATGACGACGGTGCCGGCCTGATTGCGCGGGAAGACGATCAGGAGGCGGTGATCCGGCAGCGGCTGCGCGCGTATCACGAGCTGACCGGCCCGATCCTGGAGTGGTACGGCGCTTCCGCGGTGCACAGCGTGGATGGCGGAATGGCGCCGGACCAGGTGGCGCGGGCCATCGAGCGGGTAGTGGAAGCGGCCGAGAGGGCCGCTGGGTAAGGGCGGCGGGCTGGAAAGAACTCTCAGGAGCGCCCGCACCCGATCTCGGAAAGCATCTGTTCGATATCGGCGGTGGGCGCGTTCAAGGATGCCAGACGCGCCACGGGATCAACGGAACGACGGAGGGCACGGCGCACCCACTCGCCTTTCGATACGCACTCGCGCTGGGCAGCCTTGCGAAGCTGCATGTCCAGTTCTTCCGGGATGAGCAACTGGAGACGATGACTCATACGAGAATGCTAACGCACTCCCGCGGAGGCTTGGGTGGGGCCGCGGACCAAGTTGTACCAAGCGAAATGCAGGCAGTACGCAGCCCAGAGGTTCTTCCAGGATTGTCCCGTGGTGAACCCGTCCGCCCATACGAATGTCAAGGAAAGACTCCTTGAAATTCGTACCGGGGTTACGTATACTAAAGTCGTGCCGAAAAAGAAACTTCCGCCGGAGATCCGGGATTATTTCGTCAGGATGGGAAAAATGGGCGGAGCGCTAGGCGGCCACGCCAGGGCTGCCAATATGACGCAGGAGCAACGGAGCGAAAGCGCGAGAAACGCGGTCACAGCACGTTGGAAACGCCGCAAAGACGATGATTCTAAGGCTTTTCCCCCTTTGACATAGCAGGGTGGTACCATTGCAATGTTTATCTGTGATGTTACAGTTGGAACTAGGAGGAGTCTTGTGCCGGAGAAAAGGATTAAGACGCAGGTTCCGCTTCTTGGACTGGTGGACGCCTTCGTGGTGGGCGTTTCCGAATCCACTGAAAGATGGACGGAAATCAAACTCGACGATGGCACGGCACTTCGGCTTAAACCTGTTGTTCTTGAGGCGCTGCGCATTGACGGCCAGTACGATCCGGACGGGAATCCAATGTACGCGCTCAAGGCCAACCAAGTCATGATTGTTGTCAACGCACCGGATCATCTTCGTAAAGGCGGAAGCGGGTCTAAGGGAGTCCACTAGAAAATTTATGACTCAACAGATTTCGATTACGCAATCTCCGTCAATTTCCGTTATTCAGCGGGCGTATGAATTGCTTCTGAAGGAATCAAGGATGACGTTTTACAACTTCGAGTCCGCGCCTGCGATGGGCCTTCAACCTGGAGCGCGTCGCGGGCAAGGATCCAGGAAAAAAGCGCAACACATCCCGAGCATCGGGACTTGCGCCTTTCTGTTCCAAACTCCTGCCCACGTTACGCTCGCAACCACTCCCCCCGTGAACGATTGGATGAAGTTTAAGCGGCTGGTCTCAGAATGGCACTGCGAACGGGGAGCAATGTCTTCCATAACAGAGGCGGTTCTTTGCCCCGCTTACCAAAGCCTCATTGGAATGGGGGAGGCAGCGGTCCCATTCATCCTGTCGCAGCTCGAGTCTGAAGGTACCAATCCAGACCAGTGGTTCTGGGCATTGAGAGCGATTACGGGGGCCGATCCTGTAGAAGAGTCGGATCGCGGAAACTATTTAAGAATGGCTGAGTCTTGGTTGAAGTGGGGCATGACAAACGGATATGTTCGGTAGTTGGCCGCAGCACGAACTGCCGAACCTGACCGCGGACACCTGTGAGATAAGAAGTGATCCAACAAACCAGTACAACTGCATTGCTTGGGCCGCCGGAGAGAATTTTCGCAACTGGTGGCCCGACCCGTTGGGCATCGGATACTGGCCGCCAGGTGTACCGCGACAAGTGACGACAGAGGCTTTCATGTTAGCCTATGGCGCTTTGGGGTACACGCTCTGTTTTGATGGAGCGCTGGAAGTCGGGATGGAGAAAATAGCTCTGTACGGCAAAGGACAACCTGGAGTAGAGGTCCCGACACATGCGGCACTTCAACTTGAATCCGGGGAATGGACAAGCAAACTCGGGCCATTCGAGGACATCTATCACGCCACTCCAGAAGCGGTAGATGGCCCCGTCTATGGTAGGGTGCTCTGTTATCTATCGCGACTACGTCCGAGCATTGGCGATGCCGGCCCAATGGTCTAGCGCGCAGCGTTGAGTACGTCAGCCAGAATCCAGCGGACTACTGGAAATTGGGGCCAGGCGGCGGGGTAGAATGAACTCGTCTGGCATGTCCCTGAACCACACCCCCATCACCGAGGAGCTGGCGGAGTACATTCGCCGCGTGACGCTGCGCGAGCCGGAAGTGTTGAGGCGCCTGCGCGAAGAGTCGGAGGGCCGCCGGCCCGGCAACATGCAAATCGGGCCCGAGCAGGGGCAGTTCCTGCACCTGCTGGCTCGCATTCTGGGGGCGAGGAAGACGCTCGAAGTGGGGGTCCTTATGGGTTACAGCTCCACCTGGGTGGCGCTGGCTCTGCCGCCCGGCGGAAGGGTCGTGGCGTGCGATTGCAACGCGGAGTACGTGGCCCGCGCCCGGCGCACGTGGCGCGAGGCCGGCGTCGAAGACAAAATCGAATTGCGGCTCGGGCGGGCGCTCGAAACCCTCGACGCGCTCCTGGCCGAAGGACTGGCGGGCACGTTCGATCTGGCCTTCATCGACGCGGACAAGGGGAACTACGCGAATTACTACGAGCGGTCGCTCGAGTTGCTGCGCAGCGGCGGGCTGATCGCCGTGGACAACGTGCTGTGGCACGGGAGGCTGCCCAACCCCAATGACCACACCGTGGACACCGAGATCATGCGCGCGTTCAACCGCAAGCTGCACGCCGATGAACGAGTGGCGTTGAGCCTGGTGACGATGGGGGATGGGCTGGCGCTGGCGTCGAAGCTCTGAGCCTATTCGATCAACCCATTTCTTACCGCAAACCGTACCAGGTCGTTGATGCTGTGCAGGTTCAGTTTTTCCATGATGCGGCCGCGGTGCGCGTCCACGGTGTAGACGCTGAGGTTCAATACGCCGGCGATCTCCTTGTTGGTCTTGCCTTCGGCCAGCAATTGTAAGACCTCGCGCTCGCGGCTGGTCAGCAGGTCGATGGGGTTGGTCACGTGGCGGCGGTAATCGTCGAGCACGGCATTGGAAACGGCGGGGCTGAGGTAGCTTTCGCCGGAAGCTACCGCGTGGATGGCCGCCACCAGGTCGGCGGCGCCGGAATCCTTGAGCAGGTAGCCGCGCGCGCCGGCGCGCAGGATTTCGCGCACATAGACCGAATCCTTGTGCATGCTGAGCGCGATCACGCGCGCGTGCGGGACCGACGACGCCAGGCGGCGCGTGGCTTCGATGCCGTTCAGCTCCGGCATGGCGACGTCCATCACCACCACGTCGGGGCGCAGTTGCTCGGCCAGATCGACGGCTTGGCGGCCGTTGCCGGCCTCGCCCACAATTTCCATGTCGGCCTCGGCGTCGAGGATCATCTTGAAGCCCTGGCGGACCACCGCGTGGTCGTCAGCCAGCAGGATGCGAATGCGTTTCATGGCCGGCCGCGTTCCCTTTCCGCTCGCAATCGGTTCACCATTTCCTGCAGCTTCGGATCGGGCCTGGTCCGCAGCGACGCTTCATACTGAGCGATCGCGTCCGGCAGCCGGCCGGGCAGTCGGGAAAGCGCGTTTCCCAGGTTGAAGTGCGCCTCGCCAAGGTCGGGATCGAGACGCAGCGCGGCTTCATACTCGGCAATCGCCTCCTGCGAACGGCCGCCGGAATTCGCCAGCGCGAGTCCCAGGTTGGCGTGTGCCCGGGCGTAATCGGGATCGATCCGCAATGCCGCTCTATACTGGGCAATGGCGTCCGGCAGCCGGCCGGGTAGTCGCAGTAAAGTGGTTCCCAGGTTGTAGTGCGCCCGGGCGTAATCGGGATCGATGCGCAATGCCGCTTCATGCTGGGCAATGGCGTCCGGCAGCCGGCCGGGCAGTTGGGAAAGCGCGTTTCCCAGGTCGTCGTGCGCCTCGGCAAGATCGGGATTGATCCGCAGCGCTGCTTCGTACTCGGCAATCGCCTCCGGCAAAGGCCCGCCGGAATTCACCAGCGCCACTCCCAGGTTGGCGTGCGCCTGGGCGCTTCCCGGACAAACGTTCACGGCGCTGGTCCAGAGACTGAGGTCATCGAGCCAATCGAAGTTCCGGGCGTAGGTCCGCGCTGCACAGGCGAGGCACAGGAGCCCGAGCGCAATCCACGCAGCTCGCATGGCCAAAAGCCGCGGGCGCGAAAGTTGCCGGCCAAGTGCGTAGATGGCCGCAACCACGCACCCCGCCAGGCCGATCGAAGGCAGATAGACGAACCGCTCGGCCATGATACTGCCGATGAGAATCGCCAGGTTCGATGTCGGCGCGAGAGCCACAAAAAAGAAAACCAGGAAGAAGAACAGCGGCTTCCGCGTGCTGTACCAGCGGACAGCCAGCAGGGCGGCGCCCAGGCAAAGTGCCAGTGCGATCAACGCCTTGGCGTCCTCCCACTGCGCCGGATGCCAGCCGA
>Ga0181538_10000319_pt1 | contig 56516 bp, 51 predicted proteins | sample PEATcosm2014_Bin_40_FD_119773 | JGI IMG/M metagenome (GOLD analysis project Ga0181538, IMG submission 119773) | Peatland microbial communities from MTU Mesocosm Facility, Houghton, MI, USA - PEATcosm2014_Bin23_30_metaG | ecosystem: Environmental > Terrestrial > Soil > Wetlands > Peat | place...
ACCCTCTTTCGAAGTTGGGTCACAGGGACCTCCTTGTGACCCACACCTATCTGGTTACGCGACCGGCTGCACCCGTGACGTACGCGTAGCGTCCGCCGCGCGAGCGGCTCAGTTCAAACGGCGATCTGGGAAGTATGAGGCTCCTTCCGGATGGTGGCCATCCGAAAGTTGGCACGCGTAGTGGGTCAGCGCCGATTTGTTTTGGGCGATGCTGGTCGGACAAAAAGTTCGAGTCCATGCCGGGGTCACCGTTACCCAGGGGGCGACGCAAAAGAGTCGCTCAGGTGGACATAATGAAATCAAACAGATAGCGCGAGTACGCGAGGTGACAATTGGCTCCCCAGTCTGGACACGTTTCGAACTTTTGAGGGCCAACTGGCACTGTGATCGAACCTGTCAACGTCCAATGTTTTCAGAATGATCGGTATGGGTCGCCAACGTTTGTCCATACCGGGCACCCACCTTGGACACGTCTCGAACTCGTCTCAAGCGAGGTTCTTTTCGCGTGTGGGAGTCGATGATTGGCGGATGTCCCTCATCATCTTGTGAACTGCCCCCCCATATCGTACACGTTATAGTGTCCAGAACCTTGGACCAGGCGCACCGATGCCGGGGGCTTCATCATCTGGATGGAAACCGCGAGGATGGGCCATGGATCACTCGCGGCACTTTTCTTCAGGAACAAATTAGGTTATTGCCCGCTGGGCTTCCGTGGTAGCGGCACGGTTGTCCCTAACCGCTGTTTCCGCAGGCTGGATGACCCGGTCCTTGAGCATGTCGAGAAGCTGTTCGCTGGACTCGTATCGCTGGATAGGCAGCACCCACGGGTACCTCGCGATGTGATCATACATTCCCCAGGGGTGCGCTCCACTCAACAGAATCGGCTGGATAGGAACCGATGGCAGGGTTGGGACGATTGCAGTCAGCTCTTGAGGTATGCTTCGGGGGTCGGTAATGTCGGCAACGATGAAACGCGCGAGCCGAGCCAATGTCGTCACAGTTTCGAGCGTACTTCGGGTACGAGGACAATCAAAGTCGAATAGAACAGGCAGATAATTGCAGGATCGAAGCGCATTCCGGATGGCATCAAGGACGGGCTTCCGGTCAGGCGTAAACCGTCCGAGGATCAGCACGACCTTAGACGTAATCGTATCAATTACTCTGCGAATCTTTTCGTTGTTCAATAGCAGGTAGATGAATTGGGCGACTTCGAGATCATCGACCGTGATTGCAGGCTCGGAGGGAGGTGTAATGACGAGGTCATCCTGTTTTGCATTTTTAAGCGAGACGTTCCACGCTGAGACGCCATAAATCACGGCCCCGGAAAGATCCGCCCCATCAAGCTTTGCCGAAACCAATGAACACCCAGCGAGGTTCGTTCGAACCATGCGCGCGTCGGTGAGTATTGCATCGCTCAGATCAGCCTTAACAAGACGGGCATCTGACAAATCCGCGCCTACCAGAACCGCTTGAGACAGATCCGCCCCTCGTAGATCTGCAGCGATCAAGACAGCGTTGCTAAGGTTGGCGCGCGAAAGATCCGCCTTCTGGAGGTCGAGCCCGGAAAGATTCAGTCCGACGAGATTCGCTCGGGTGAGAGTAACTCTATTCAGTTTGATTCTTCCCAGATTTGCGCCAACGAGATTCGCCGCTGTGAAGTCGGCCTCTGCGACGATGGCCGCGTGCAAATCTGCCGACGTTAGATCCGCTTTAGACAGATTTGCCGCCGTCAGGTCCGTCCGGAGCCGTGTCCGCGTCGTACCTGGATTGTTGCGGTTGGGAATGTCCAACGAGAATGGCCCAAGCTTTGCGCCGGCCAAAACCGCCTCTGTAAGGTCAGCGTGGTTTAGCTTTGCTCCGCGAAGGTCCGTGCCCGACAGATCAGCTCGAACTAGATCGGCCCCGCGCAGGTCGGCCCTGCTCAGATCGGGCAAGTGATCAATATTAGATCTCCACAGATTCCAATGGTCTGGCCCTTTGTGTCGGATCAGGTTGAACTCGTCTTGATTCGCCATTTGCGTCTCGCCGCGTACGCATATTCTAGCGAATGCGTACTTGCGGCGCGCGGCGGCGCCCCTTTCTTGTCTTCGAGGTACGAATCGAAATGACCCCTCTCGATGCTGCGATCACGTGGATTCACAAAGGCTTTTCTCCAGTGCCCGTTCCGCACCGGTCAAAGCGTCCCGTTCTCAAGGAGTGGCAACGGCTTGAGATAACGAAGGAGGGGGCATCCCAATACTTCAACGGCGCGTCGCAGAACATCGGGGTGCTGCTGGGGGACAAGTTCGGGAGCGCCGACGTGGACTGCGATTGCCCCGAAGCCATTACAGCCGCCCGCGAGTTCCTCCCGGAAACCGGCCTCATATTTGGGAGGCAATCCAAACCGTTCTCGCACTTCTTCTATCGGTCAGACCCACCTGCCCGCACCATGCAGTTTATCGATCCGCTGGACCAGAGCACGATTGTCGAATTGCGCGGATTGAAATCGGACGGATCGATCGGGTTGCAGACAGTGGTCCCGCCAAGCATCCATGAGAGTGGCGAGCCGGTCCGCTTCGAGCAGGGCTTCGAAGGCATACCCGCAAACATCGATGCGGACGTTCTTGTGTCGGCGGTTCATAGGGTGGCGGCCGCCGCGCTCCTTGCGCGCCACTGGCCGACTAAAGGATCACGCCATCAACATGCGCAATCCTGCTCGCGATTCCAGAAAGCTACAAGACAGTCGGAGTCGATGACAGGCGAGAATCGCCCGGTGCTCAAGTTGATTCGTCAGCGCCCACCGGCGCCGGTGGGAGTCCACCATCCCAGGCGGGGATCGTCGAAGAGGGGCGGGAAGACGCCCGCCGCAGATTACCGAACCTCACGGAAATGAAGATACCTGACTGGTTAGGCGGCGCGGCGCACTCCAAAACAGCCAAACAGAGTCCACCCCCGAAGGGATCGCTGGACCGGCCCTCACAAACAGACCCGGTCTGGATGATCAAGGTCGATCAGAAAGGCCCGATACCCGTCACCCGGTTGAGCGGCAAAGTTGACTGGATTAATACCTCGCCAACGACTGAAGCGGATGACGCCGTATTGACGCCGGAGGACGAACGGCGCATTGCCGAGGTAACGCTGAGTGGGCGGTCTGAATTGCGGAGCGAGATAGAGAAAGTATTCGGCGGTCCTGACTGGCCGCCAGCCAGCGCCATCGTTGATCCCTTCAGGCGATACGCAACCAAGGTATTCGATGTGAACGCGGCAGCTTATCAGGCCGTTGCTTCCACGCAGCCAAAGGAGTCGCATGAAGTCTTGACCGCGATGCTTCGCAATTTGTTGAGCGAAGTCTTTGGCCGTGAGTGGGAGAGCAGCCCTGGCGAACGGGTAACCCGAACAGACTGGCAACAGGGTACTGACGGATGGAAGGGCAAGGAATTCGTTGCAGTCGCCGGGAATGATCCGGACCCGACCTGCGAGTATCACCAGTTGATCAGCGACGCGATCAAGTATCGTTATCGGTTTCATGCCGTGCTGCCCGCACCCATCCCAGGGGAGCCACCGGGCATCAATCTGTCGAACGTGGAATGGTGGCAGTACATCGGACTGAATGAGCGCCACAACCTCGCGATGGCCATCAAGCCCTACCTCGAAGATAGAAAGGCTCATTGGCATTCCGTCTGTGCGTTGGGCAAGCCTGCCGATGCGAGCAACGGCACGGACGGCGCTTCACGAAAATCCGAGCCTGCGCGCGACGCTCTCGCTAACCCCGATGCACACGTACCTAAGGAAATTGGCAAGCCGAAGAAACGCGTGAGGCGGAACCCGAAGTATGAAGTGATCGACAAAGCACTCCAAGAGATCGCAGAGAGCCGGCCCAGTACGCAAGAGGAGATTTTGCAGTCGCTCGATGGACGCCGAGTGGTGACTCCTCCTGCCGAACCCTTCGTGACCGCCCGCGGATGGATACCTGGGTTCAAGCGGGACGCACCAGCCGCCCGTGCGTGGCTTTCAAAACGATGGGCAGAGTTGAAATTGCCATCTTTGCCGCGAGGCCCGAAGAAGTAGTTGCAGTAACTACTCTGGGTAATTACTTCAGCACGCCCGTAAGCCACTGTAAATAAGAGGCTTGCTGGGTCGGCCCGGATCGGTCACCACTCCACAACTCGACGTTTTCTACATAAAGCTCCAAAATCCAATCAGAAACTGCAAGTCGAGTTTCTCCCCTCGCCCTGGGGTCATCGGGAGAGCAAAGGCCGGAGGAGTCCCCAAACATGCTGTTTGATGGTGCAGAACTACGAGATATTGTCGACCGCACTCCGGACGTGATAGAGCTTCGCAATGAGTATGGCCGCTGTTGCCGGATTCTTTCCAGTGCTGAGGCGCTCGCTTTGGATCTGGACCTTTTCGTGGGCATCGGAAACCGGCGCCGCATTCGATTTCTCCGCTGGCGCACCCGGAAGTTCACACTAAACGCCGGAAGCCATACAACGCGGCGACTGAAAGGCGAGGCCGAACAAAACATCGCTCATCCGCTGGTCCGGGAACACCGGCCTGCTTGGAGTAAATGATGACCAAGTTGATTACCATTCCGAAATTCGCGGAAGCCACAGGTCTGCCGTACCGGCTCTGTCTTCACCTGGTTGGCACCGGCCAGATCCCGTCTGTTGCTGTCGGACCCCGTCGCCGAATCGATGTGCGCTGGGTTGAGCAGTGGTTGGCGACCGGCGGTTATCGCTCGTCGGGGCAGGAAGCGCCGACGGGACATCGGCAAGCCGCACGATTTCTCAATGCTGGTGAATCACAGACTGCTGCCCGTTAGGGCTGGCCGCTGGCAAACGAAAGCTCCTTTTTCCAACCGCTATGTACGCACAGAGCAAGCGCGCTGACCGAAGTCGGGGGCAGATAGATGCCGCCGCGCGCGCTGCAATCGAACTGCGCGCGGGCCGGGCGCTCACCGATTCTGAATGGGCCGCGGCGCGCGCCAGGCTCCTCGAGTTCGCTGGCATTCTGCGCGGTTGGGACCGAAAGACGACAGCGTCGCGGCGAGGTAATGTTGAGGTGCTATGCCAGCCAGAACCTTAACATTGACGCCAGCCTCCAAGAACGGGACGGCGGCGCGTGCCATCCAAGTGGTGTTGTACGCCAGGGTGTCCAGCAAGGATCAGGAGAAGGAGGGCTTCAGCATACCAGCGCAACTCCGTCTCCTGCGAGATTACGCCACGAACAAAGGCTTTGTGATCGCGCAGGAGTTCACCGATGTTGAAACCGCCAAGGCTAGCGGTCGGACCAACTTCAACGAAATGCTGCTGTATCTGAAGAAGCACCAGACCAAGTGCCGGACGATCCTGGTGGAGAAGACTGATCGCCTTTACCGGAACATCAAGGATTACGCAACCGTAGACGAGTTCGACGTTGAGGTCCACTTCGTCAAAGAGAACGAAATCATCAGCCGGTCATCACGGTCGAACGAACAGTTCGTGCACGGGATAAAGGTCTTGATGGCCCGGAACTACAGCCAAAACTTGGGTGAGGAGACCGTGAAGGGGATGACCGAGAAGGCGTGTGCTGGCATCTACCCAAGCTGCGCCCCGGTTGGATATCGGAATGCGGACGGTCCCAACGGCAAGCGCGTGATCGTCTCGGACCCAGACGCTGCGCCTACAATTACCGAATTGTTCGAACGGTTCGCCACCGGCCGATATTCGCTGAAGGCACTCGTGAAGGAAGCTAACGTTGAAGGCCTCAAGCTGCGCGGCCGCAGACTCTACAGCAGTGTCGTTCACCAAATCCTGAGGAAGCGGTTGTACACCGGCGATTTCGATTGGGACGGCAGGACGTACACAGGCTCTCACGAGCCTCTGGTCACCCGCGAATGTTGGCAGCGTGTTCAGGAGTTGCTGGATACTCGCGCCGAGAACAGGACCCGGAAAGTGAAGCACGACTTCGCGTACACCGGACTGGTCCACTGCGGCCATTGCGGCTGCCTGTTTGTCGGCGAATTGAAGAAGCGGAAGTACGTGTACTACCACTGCACCGGCAACCGGGGAAAATGCGAGGAGCCCTACACGCGCCAAGAGATTCTCGCACGCGAGTTCGCCGAAGTTCTGCAGGAGCTGGTCATTCCGCCGGCCATCCTCGAATGGCTCGGTAGCGATGTGCTCACCTCCGACCAGACCGAGCAGGCGGCCCACGCGCAGGCGATCAAGAAGTTGCAGGCCCGGCACGAGCAAATCCAAGCGCGCATTGAGACGATGTACATGGACAAGCTCGATGGGCGGATCACACAGGAGTTTTTCGACAAGCAATCGGCTGCTTGGCGCGTCGAGCAGGACGGGCTACAGCGCAAGATCCAAGATGTCCAGAAGGCCACGTTGGCCCCAATCGACTACGCCGTCGACATGCTGCGCCTGACGAGCCGGGCGAGCGAATTGTTCCTGCAGCAGACCGCCGCCGAGCAGCGCCGGTTGCTCCAGGTGGTGGTGGAAAAGGCGGCTTGGCAGGACGGCATGTTGCGAACGACCCTGTTCGAACCGTTCGAGATCTTGCGCCATTCGAACCAGGAAAGTTATAGAAAAGAAAAGGAAAACGGCGGGTCAGGACGCGATATGGAAATTTGGCTCCCCAGATAGGATTCGAACCCACAACTCTTAAGAAGCCGAATGCCGATACCCGATCGCTTTATCGTTAGCGCCCGTTCTGCAAATACCAGGGCACATTCACCACCACCACCCGCTCGTTCCCTTTCACCAGCAGCATGGCTTTCAACAGGCCGGCCCGCTGATTGTGCAGCAGGTAATGATACCAGCGGTTCTCCACCAACTCCGGAATCACCACCGCCACGATGTTATCGGGATTTTTCTCCGCGAGATCGAGCGTATAATTCACGATCGTGGCCACGATGAAGCGATACGGCGACGGCAGCACCACCAGTTGCGGCTCCTGCAGCCCCTGTTCGCGTGCCGGCCGCGCCACTTGCACCTGCCACTGTTTGACGATCGCGTCCGTTTCGGGGCACTCGATGTGAACCGCGCGCACCTCCGCCGACAGGTTCATGGAAAACCGCAGCGCCTTGTCAGTGATCTTGTTCCAGCGCATCACCGGCAGCACCACCATGGGTGGATTCGGCTTCCCCGGGTCGAATTCGAGCGGCGCCTCGATCTGCCGCGACACGGCTTCGTAGTGGCGCCGCACTCTGATCATTGCCACGAGCAGCAGCGGCATCAGCAGAATCGTGATCCAGGCGCCCTCCAGAAACTTGGCGCACAAAATCACCGTCAGCGTGAGACCGGTGGCCGTCGCGCCGATACCGTTGATGATCATGCTGTGGCGCGCGTGCGGTCCGCCCACCCGCTTCCAATGCATCACCATACCGGCCTGCGACATGGTGAAAGCCAGAAACGCGCCGATGGCGAACAGCGGAATCAAACGGTCGGTCACGCCCCCGAAGATCGTTAGCAGCAGGCCCGCCACGCCTGCCAGCACCAAAATCCCCATGGCGTACACCAACCGCCGGCCGCGCGTGCCGAAACTGCGCGGGAGATATCCGGTCTCGGAAATTACGTTGCAAAGACGTGGAAAATCGGCGAACGACGTGTTCGCCGAGAACACCAGCACCAGCACGATGGAAGTGATGGCGACGAAATAAAATGGGCCCCTGCCGGTGACGGCGCCCAGCAACTGGGACAACATGCTCTGGTAGCCGGGATCTCCGGGGTCGGTAGCGCCGATGTGATAGACCTGTGCCAGCCACGCAATCCCTCCGAGCAGCAGGATCAGGATGGCGATGATCGCAGCCAGCGTGCGGCGCGCCGTATTGACGGCCGGATCCCGAAAAGCCATCACGCCGTTACTCACGGCCTCCACTCCGGTGAGCGCGGTGCAGCCGCTCGAGAAAGCTCTGAGCATCAGCCACCATCCCACCGCCTCCGTCACCGGCGCGAACGGCGGCGGCGCTACCATCGGGGTTGGCGCGCCCCCCGCCAGCAGCGTCTTGACCGCGCCCAGCACGATCATCGCCGCCAGAGACCCGACGAACAGATAGGTCGGCGCCATGAAAATCAGCCCGGCTTCCCGCAATCCGCGCAGATTCACCAGCGTAATGAGCACCAGAATCGCCAGGCACAACTTCAAGGTATGCGGCTGTAACGATGGCACGGCGGAAATCAGCGCGCCCACGCCGGCCGAGATTCCCACCGCGACGTTCAGGATGTAATCGATCATCAACGCCGCGCCGGCCAACAGACCGGGAAAATTGCCCAGGTTCTCGCGCGCCACAGTGAACGATCCGCCGCCCGCCGGGTATGCCTCGATGGTCTGGCGATACGAGAAAAAGACGATCGTCAGCAGCACGATAATTCCCAGGCTGAGCGGCACGATATACCGCGCGCCCAAGTCGCCAAGAGGCCGCAGCACGGTGAGCGCTGCTTCAGGCCCATAAGCCGCGGAACTCAGGGCATCGAGGCCGAACACGGCGACTCCAGCCGCGACGGCGATTCGTTGGCCGCGTTCTTCCCGCGTGGAAAGCGGGCGTCCGATAAGAAGGTCCATCAGCGACATGGTCTATTAGTGTATCGCGGCGGGATCAGCGTTTACAGAGCCGCGACCGCCAGTGAGCGGTGCTTTTGCTGTACTGTTCGAAGAAAAGCACCACTCCCTTGCGGTCGTGGCTCAGTAATCTTTCACGGCATCCAGGGAGCGGCGCCTTTTTCGGAGGGGCTTCGGTGGTGAATATTCCCTACCTAACCGCATCCGGCGCGGCCAGGACCTCGATCCGCTCCACCATCCGCACCCACCGCGCTTCGCGCTTTTCAGCCGGTAAGACCAGGCGCAGCGGGCCATCGTGGTCCGAAAGCGGCTGCCCGTCCATTTTATCGGCCAGAATCGCGCGATTGTCCGTGAATGCCGGATCGAATTCCGGCAACGAAAAAACGGCGCGATACCCATCGTGCGCCGATACCACGATGTAGCGGGCCAGCATCGGTCCGCGCACGTTCTCCCCCTGCGGCAGACCCGCGCGGCGCAGGATCTCCGACATCGACACACCTTCGAACTGTTGTTCCTTTCCGTCGTGAGTCTTGCCTGAAACGCTCGATCTTGGCATGGCGGCCAGATCGGCGAGCGTGAGTTCCAGCGGGGGCTTGGCGACGCCGTCGCGCCCCGCGATCCCTTCGATGCGTAGCGCCGGTCCGGCGGCGAACGCCGCGGCGGCCAATAATAGTAAGGCAGGCAGGCGCATAGGCCTGTATTTTACCGCGGCGTTAATCCTGCGAATCGGCCCCGCCGGCAATCACCGTTCCGCGATACCTCTGGTCCGCCGCCTGCGCGCGCAAGAGATGCTCGCATGCCCGCACCACTTTGAGCGCGGCATCGCTATTGTTCCACGCCGCCGCCCCCTCGCGCAGCCGGTCCAACTCCGGCGGATTCGCCACAATGGCTTCGATCCGCGCCGCCAACCGGCCGGTATCCCGCTGCGATTCCGGAATCACCGTGGCCCCCGTGCGCGCTGCATACGCCGCCGCATTCGCCGTCTGGTGATCGTTGGCCGCCCCCGGCAGCGGCACCAGGAAAGCAGGAATCGCCGCGGCCGACAGTTCCGCCATCGACCGCGCGCCCGCCGAGGCTATCGCCAGCGTCGCCCCGTCATACACGGACGCCATGTCGTCGACAAAAGAATCTACTCGGGCTTCCACGCCCGCCCGCGCGTAGGCGGTGGCAATCGGCGCCGGGTCGCCGAATCCCGAAATATGACGAACCGTGAAAGCCATTCCGCGCCGCCGCAATTCCCCGAACAACACCGGCGCTTCGCGATTCAATACCGGTGATCCTTCCGAACCGCCCAACACCAGAAATCGCCACGGCGGCGTGTCGCGATGGCGGGCGCGCCTGATCGATCCCGCGGGCGTGCCCGTGATCTCCACCGCCCCTCGAAACCGCTTGGCAGTTTCGGCGAAACCCGCGCACACCAGCGACGCGAATCGCGCCGCCATCCGGTTGGCCAGACCTGGCTCGGCGTTGGCTTCGTGGATGACCATCGGGATGCCGAGGCTGTGAGCCGCCAGGCACGCGCTGAACGCGGCATAACCGCCCGCGCCGATCACCAGTTGAACTTTCTCGCGCCGCAGAATCCGCCGCGCCGCCACAATCCCCGCGGGCAGGCAGGCCGCCGCGCGCAGCTTTCCCGCCAATCCCTGCCGAGCCCACGGCAGCCCCGGAATCAACTCGACGCGTTCCCCGCGCCCGGGCACCAGACGGCCTTCCAGACCCGAGGCGCAGCCGATGAAGAACCCCGCCGCTCCGAATTCCTGGCGATAGGCGCGCAGAAAATCCACCGCCGGCAAAATATGTCCGGCGGTCCCTCCGCCTGTCACCGCGATTGTACGCTGCGCCGCCCCTTCCATGGAAAGTTGTATTCTAGTTTAAACGTTTCACACCGTGCCCAGGAAAGAGTTAACGCTCTGACGGGAATACGCCAGCTACTTCCGCGCGCACGGCGCACTCTTGCGGGAGTGACGCTGGCTGGTGTGGTCCAGTCGTTTGCCTATCTTCCGTTCGCGGTCATCTTGCGCCGCACCTTCGACGTCGTCCTGCCCATGCGCGATTTTCGCGGCCTCTGGATCTCCGTCGCGGAGCTATTGGCGCTCCAGATCGGCATCCTGCCGCTCGGCTGGTGGATTCGCGTTACCGGATTGCACGCCAACCAGGACGTGCTCGCCCGCCCGCGCTCCGAAAGCCTGCGCCCCCTCTACCAATTGCCGCGCAGCTTCCACACCGCCGCCGATGCCGAACTGCTGCACTTTGTCCTCGTGCATGAGATGAATTGGATCGAGGGAATGAACAACGCCCTCACCGGCCAGTTGATCCCGGGAGCGCTCTCGGCGTCCGTTTTATTCGCGATTCTCTTCTGGACCCAGCCGGTATATGCGCTCATCATCGCGGTCCGCGCGCCCGCCCTGTTCGTGGTGAATCGCCTCATGGTGCGCCGCGTCTGGTTCCGGCAGGAGCGCCTGCGGGAGGCGTCGCAGGAGTTCAGCCGCGGCGTCCGTTTCGCCATTTCGGCGCTGGAATTGACGCGCTGAGCAAAGCGAACTCGCGCGCCAGGACGGCAACGTCGCGCGCTTGCGCGGTGTGTCGCTCGATCTCACCCGGCTATGAGGCCGGGCAGCAACTCCTGCAGTGGCCATCGGCCGCATGCATCACTGCAAACGTTGGGATACGGCCGCGGAAATCGTAGACCTGGCGCGCAGCCGCGGGATCGATCTCGGCCTGACGCTCATCACCCAGCCGGACGATCTCGAATATGGCCGCCGTATTGCCGCGCTGGCCGCCACGCGCCCCTGGCTGCGCCTTCTCAGCGATCTGGCCCGCGAGCAATTAGCTGAGGAGGTGGCGCACCATCGTTATGGCATCCACACGATGGAGTTTGAGCATTTCGGCATCGCCGTTGCGGAAATAGTCCGCGCCGGATGCATTCCGTTCGTCCATGATTCCGGCGGTCCCGAGGAAATCGTGGCAGGCCGCCCCGAACTGCGTTTTCGCGATGCCGCGCAAGGCGCCGCCGCTCTCGCCGCGGTCGTCACCGATTCCGCCCTCCAGGACCGTCTGCGAACCGTGCTCGCCGCGCAAAGCAACTTGTTCTCCGCCGAAGCTTTCTGCCAATCTCTCCTCCGCGTGGTGCCGAACGCACCCACAATGAGCCGCGGCTGCACGAAAGGCACCGCTCCCTTGCAGTTGCGGCTCATTAGTCTTCGCCGTTTCAACGCGTAACTGAAGAGCCGGGCCCAGAGGGCACCCCGCAAAGGAGCCGTGTCTGATCCTACTCTTCCGTCACCTGGAAGATTTTCACCGCCCGCACCGGACGCACCCGCGACAAAGGCAGCGGGTCGGACGAGAACACCCGCTTCAATCCTTTCACCGCCGGCAGCGCCACGCAGCTTGCTCCCGCATCCAGGCAGCCCACGGTCAGCCGCGCGGAGTGCCACTCCGACAGATACTCGCCAGCTTCCGCTTCATTTTTGAAATGACGGCTCGATACCACCAGTTCTACCTTTCCGCCCCTCGGTCCCGTTGTTGGCACCGTCTCGAAGACCCACGGGCCGGTGCCCGCCACCGCCTCTCCATCCGCCAGGTACAGCCGCGCCGCCAGCGTCTCATAGTAGGTGGACAAATACACGGGCAGCGATTTCATCCCGCCCTTGCCGTCGTTTTCGGCCAGCATCTGCACGTAGCTGTCGAGATGGCGCCCCAGCATTCGGATCTGCGTCGGGAAACGCGACCGGTTTTCGCCGCCGAACATCAGCCCCACGGGGTCCACCACCACGTAGCGAGCCCCCGAACGGCGCAGCCACCCTACCGCGGCTTCCGGAATCGTTTCCGTGTACAGCCGCGCCATTTCATCGGCGCCCGATTGCGTTCCGTTCGACATGGGAATGCGGTGGCTTAACAGCTCCATGGCATATGCGCGATCCCACCAGATAGCCACTCCCCATGAACCGGCGGGGGGTGGATCGCCGGGCTTCAACTGAGGGTAGTAGTGCGACCACGCGCCGCTGTCGCCCAACGGCTCCGGCGAGTTGTCGCGCAACCAGTGGAAGGCCGCCAGCCAGTCCCAATTGACGCTCGCGTCATTTCGCAATTGCAGTGCGGCGAAAGGCAAATTTATGCCTAAAACCAGCGCCCCGAGCGCCACCCTCGCCAAGCGCCGCCGCGCGGGGCGCACCCGCTCCGTCAGCCAGCCGCAAGCCGCCCCCGCCAGCACGAAAGACGCCGGCAGAAAATAGATCGCCATGCGCACTTCGACGATGGTGCCGATAGCCATCACGCTCGTCCACAGGACGAGCAGCCGCGCCGCCGTACTTACGGGTCTCAGCGTGAGCCATACCAGAACCGGAAACGCTGGAATCCAGGCCACGCCCAACGCCTCGAAAATCGAGGGCCATCCGGCCTTCGCGCCGGAGCGAGAAATGGGCTGGAGTTCCTGGACGGTGGCAACAAGCCGGCTGGACTCCTCACCCCCCGCCATGCGATGGACTTGGTACCAAAGCGAGCCCAGCAAATGAGGCATCGCCACCAGCGCCACGCCCGCTCCCACTACCGTAACGGCGAACGGCATCAGCCGCCGGACCACCGGCGGCCAGGCCTGTCGCCTCGCCAGAGTTTCCAAGACCGCAATCGCCGCCGCGAGCACGCCGGTCCCCACCAGCGCCAGCCAAGAATACTCCGACCACTGGCTGCCCGACATCGGCACGAAGATCGCCGCTCCCGTCAACGCCGCTCCCAGCACCGCCGGCGCCGCCCAAGGGTCCAACACCACCAGGCAGGCGAACGTAGCCGGAACGAAGATCCCCGCCGGTCGTGTTCCCATGAACAAACCCAGCGCGATTCCGCTCAACCACGTGTAGCGCTTCCCTCCCCCGTCGACCGCCGCACACATCCACGCCAGCGCGAGGAAAGCGAATAGCCCCTCGGCCGCGTGATGGTCCGCGAGGCCCAGATGCGTGATCCACAAAAGACCGCCGAACCCGGTGGCCATCCACAACGCGGCGAATGCCCCCGAAGCGGCGCCGAAAAGCCGCCGCGCCAGAAAGTACGCTGGAATGGGGTAGAGCGCCCCCAGTATCGCCGGCAGCCACGCCGCTACTCCATCGATGAGCCTCGCCGAAGGCCTGCCCAATCCCAGAATCCACGCCGGTATCGCCAACAGGTAATCCCAGACCGGCCCGGTCACGATGTTCTGCCCGCCGGGGAAGAGCACGTACGGGTCGAACCCGCTCCGCCACGGAAAATGCGCCAGCAGGTTGTGAACCGTCCGCACGTGAAACCAGGCGTCGGGCTCCTGGAAGTTGACGATGCCGTGTCCCAACACCGGCCCATACGCCGGCAGCACGCGAATTACAAAAGCGATCGCTACCGAAGCAATCAGTACGATGGCGGCGCTTGTGCGCCATGATTTCCGGTGTTCCACGCGTGGGGAGCAGGCTCTAGAATATAACATTCTCCTAGTGGAAATGGCACAATAACGAAAGGCCCATGCCCGATGCGAACCCCACTCCCCCCGCCGCGCTGAGCCCCGCGCAAATGCCGATGGGACGATTCCTGCTGATTTTCGCCGTAAGCCTGGCGGTCCTCTTCGGGCTCCTCCTGGCGCCGCCCACGGTGCCCGCCGTGGACCGCTTCACCCGCGGGCTGGTTACCGCCTCCGCCTTCCTGATCCGTCTCTTCGGAGGACATGCCACGGCGGATGGCGATCTGCTCTCCGATCCCTCCAGCCGCTTCCGCATTCAGATGGCATACGGTTGCAACGGCGCCCACGTCACCATCCTGTTATGGGCCGCCGTGCTGGCCTTTCCCGCCACCTGGAAGCAGAAAGCCGCGGGATTACTCGCCGGAACCGCCGCTATCCACGTCGTGAACCTGATCCGCTTCATCAGTTTGTTCTACGTGGGCATGTACAATCGCGCCTGGTTCGACTTCGCGCACCTCTACCTGTGGGAGAGCCTCATGATGATCGACACCCTGGTGATCTTCTGGACGTGGGCCCATTTCGTGCGCAAATCCGGGCAAAGAACCGATGCCGGCGCCCGCTAGTCCGCAGTTGCGGTACCTGCTGCGCGCCTCCGGTCTATTCATCCTCCTGCTGGCCGCGTGGTGGTGGCTTCTGTTATCGCCCATGCTCGCGGGCTTGCGCGTTTCCACCCGCGCCGTACTGTGGCTGTTGCCCGGCGGGCGTTCCGCCTCGGGCGTCACCGTCGAGCCCGATGGCGACTGGTCGCTGCGCGTTCCACTCCCCCAGTTTCTGGCCCGACAGGATGCTGTGCAGCGCGCCTACGGCCGCGCCCCCGGAGCGCTGCCGGTGAATGTCCGCTCCTTCCGGCTGGTCATCGGCGACCGTGTCCCGACGTTCTTCACGCTCGGCTTTCCGCTGTTTTGGGCTCTCGTGCTCGCCGGCCCGCGTTCGCGCCGCTTGTGGCGCGTCCTGGCCGCCGGAACCGCGCTCCTGGCGCTATTGGCCCAGTTCTCGCTGCTGTTTTACGCGTGGTACTCCGTCGAGACCACTCTCCGCCTGGTGACATCTCCCGCGGCCTCCGCGCTCTGGAACGCCGTCGAGTACCTCAACATGAACGTCGTTCCTTACGTCGCTCCATTGTTGCTCGCCGCCTGGCTGCACACCGAACTCCGTGCCCGGATCTTCTCCTGGGGCGCGGAGCCCGAACCGGCAGCCACACCCGCCCCGGAAACCGACAAGACCCGCCGCGGCAAATATCGCGCCCGCAAATGAGTTTCTATCTGTGTGAACACAGATAAACTGCCCGCCCCGCGAAAAAACGTCTTTCTCCGTTCCCTCCGCCACCTCTGCGCCCTCTGATTTTGCCTTTGCTTTTGCTTTTGATTTTGCCTCTCTCCGTGTTCTCCGCGTCGCTGCGGTGAACAGCCTCTGCTAAGCTGGAGACACATGCGAATCCTGGTCGTCGAGGATGAAAAGCGCATCGCCGACTTCCTCTGCCGCGGTCTGCAAGGCGCCGGATATGCCGTGGACGCCGCTCCCACCGGCACGGCCGCCCTCGAACATGTCCACTCCACCGACTACGATCTCGTGATTCTCGACCTCATGCTGCCCGACATGGACGGATTGCAAGTCCTGGAGAAGGTTCGCAACCGCAAAGCCGGTCCGCCCGTCCTCATTCTCAGCGCCCGCGGCACCCTCGACGATCGCGTCCGCGGTCTCGAACAGGGCGCCGACGATTACCTCGTCAAACCTTTCGCATTCGTGGAACTGCTCGCCCGAGTGCGCGCCCTGCTCCGCCGCGGCCAGCCCACCCCCGAAAAGCTGCAAGTGGCCGATCTGACGCTCGATTGCATCCGCCGCAAAGTTCTGCGCGGCGCCGAAGTCATCGACCTCGCTCCCAAAGAATTCGGCATCCTGGAGTATATGATGCGCAACCGCGGCCGTCCTCTGAGCCGCACCATGATCGTCGAGCACGTGTGGGACATGGACTACGACGGCCTCACCAACATCGTCGACGTCTACATTCGCCACCTGCGCAGCAAGATCGATGACCGCTTCCAGCAGAAGCTCATCCAGACCGTTCGCGGCATCGGTTATATGATCGACGTGCCCGAAAAGCCCGCCGAGCAGCCGCAGGTGTGACGTGATCAGATTGCGCGATCTCCGCCGGCTCCCGCACCAGTTGCGCCGGAGCATGGTCGCCCTCCGCGGATTGCGCGCGCGCCTGATGGTCGCCTACGCACTTTTCTTCGCCATCTTCGTCACCGGTCTGGCCGCGGTCTACCGCGAAACCCTGGACAGCACGCTGAATGCCCGCGTACAGGAAAAACTGAACCAGGAATGGGCCAGCCTGAAAGGCGGATACCTGCGCATTGACATCGGTCCGGAAGAGGGGCCTCTCAAAGGGCAAACTGGCGCCAATTGGATCTACGATAAGGACGATCCCGACGAGAAAACCGAAGTTCTCGATATTCAAAAAGTCTTCCTGATTACCGACCGCAATGGCAACGTCATTCAGGACGTCGAAAGCGGCGATCGCCAGGTCTCCTCAACCTATGAAAGCATCGGCATCGACAGGCCCGACGTCGTGCGCGAAAGAGTCCAGGAGGCGCTGCAATTTCAAAAAACGCTGAAGCCCGGATCGCCCGGCAAAGCCTTCTGGTCGGTGGAGCGCGATACCGATGGCGTCCGCTACCTGGTCCGTTCGGGCGTCTATTTCGACGAAGGACGTTACGAATCGAGCGTCCACGTGCCCTATTACGTCTCGATCGGAATTTCCCTCGCCGATAACGACAAGACAGTAAGTAAGTTCACCCTCATCTACGTCGCCGTCATCCCCGGTGGCCTCATCTTAGGCTCGTTCCTCGGCTGGGTGATGGCCGGCCGCGCCCTCACCCCCGTCATGGATATCGCGCGCGCTGCGCAGCGCATCTCCGGATCGAACCTCAGCCTGCGCCTCCCCACCCGCGAAACCGGCGATGAGCTCGACTACCTCATCCTCACCTTTAACCGCATGATCGACCGCCTGGAATCCTCCTTCCAGCAGATGAAGCAGTTCTCCGCCGACGTTTCCCATGAGCTCCGCACCCCCATTACCGCCATTCGCGGCCAGCTCGAAGTCGCGCTCTTCACCGCCCAAACCACCGATCAGTACCGCGAGGCCATGTTCAACGCGCTCCAGGATATCGACCGCCTCTCGCAAATCGTGCGCGCGCTGCTCCTGCTCTCGCAGGCCGAATCGGGGCAGTTGATTCTCCAGAAATCGCGCATCGATCTCCGCGAGATCGGGTCCGACCTCGTCGATCAGTTCCAGATTCCCGCCGAGGCCGGCGGCATCCGCCTCACCGCCGACCTCGCGCCCCAATGTTTCATCGAAGGCGACCGCGTGCAGATCGAGCGCATGATCACCAATCTCCTTTCCAACGCGCTCAAGTTCACGCCCGAAGGCGGCGAGGTCCGATTGCGCGTAAGCGCCTCGCCCGAATTCGTGGAAATTGTCGTCGAAGATACCGGCCGCGGCATCGCTACCGAGCATCTCCCCCATATTTTCGACCGCTTCTATCGCGTCCCCGGGTCGGGCACCGCGCCCGGCCCCGATCAGGGCCTCGGGCTCGGCCTCAGCTTCGTGGCGTGGATCGTGAAAGCGCACCACGGCAAAATCGATGTCGCGAGCACCCCCGGCAAGGGAACGCGCTTCACTATTCAACTGCCCGCGCCGGGAGTCGGTACCGACACCATGGAACTGGCCGGCCAGCCCGCCGTGGGCGGATAGTGCTGGTGGGGGTCGGCAATCCTGCCTGTATCCGGCTTTTGGCCGATTCCGCGGTCAGATTCATGGCGACTTACGATCCCTTCCGCAGCGCGCTGTGCCTGAACCCGTACAGGAAGTAGAGCAGCAGTCCGATCACCAGCCAGCCGCCGAACCGCTCCCACGCCTGGTCCGGCAGTCCCTTCATGATGAACAGGCAGCCCGCCGCCGAAAGCAGACTCACTGGCCACACCAACGGGACGCGGAACGGGCGCGGACGTTCCGGCTCTTTGTGCCGCAGCACCAGCACCCCCAGGCTCACCAGGATGAACGCGAATAGCGTACCGATATTCGTCAGGTCGTACGTCTCGCCGGCATCGCCGACGAGCGACCAGAGTGCCACGAAAATACCGGTCAGCAGCGTCGTGGCCCATGGGATGCGGGTGCGCGGATGGACCTTAGCGGCCCACTTCGGCAACAGGCCGTCGCGCGCCATAGCGAAGAAAATGCGCGGCTGCCCGTATTGAAACACCAACAGGACGGCCGACATCGAGACCGCCGCGCCCAGCGCCACGATCCACCCCACCGCCTGGAAGCCTGCTCTTTCCAGCGCGTATGACAACGGGTCCGCGGCCTTGCCAAGGTCCTGGTAAGGAACCATTCCGGTGAGCACGAACCCGATGACGATGTAGATCACCGTGCAAATTCCCAGCCCGCCCAGTATGCCGATGGGCAGATTCCGCTGCGGATTAACCGTTTCCTCCGCCGCTGTGGAGATGGCGTCGAAGCCGATGTATGCGAAGAACACGATCGCCGCGCCTTGATGAATTCCCGTGAATCCGTTGGGCGCGAAGGGATGGTAGTTGGCCGACTTCAAGTGCGTGATCCCAACCACCGTGAACAGCGTCAGCGCCAGCAGCTTGATGGCGACCATGACGTTGTTGGCGGTGACGCTCTCCCGCGCCCCGCGCAGCAGCAGCCAGGTAATCAGCATCACGATGCCGAATGCCGGCAGATTGATCAGAATTGGAATCCCTAAAGCGTGCGGCGCGGATTGCAACAGCCCGTGCAGCGCCGGATCGGGACTGAGCAGCGCCGTCCGATAGCCGGTGGCCAGCCACGGCGGCAAATCGATGCCGACTCCGTGTATCAGGGTCTTGAAATAATCGCCCCACGAAATCGCCACCGCGACGTTCCCCACGGCATATTCCAAAATCAGGTCCCACCCGATAATCCAGGCGACGAGTTCGCCCAGGGTAGCGTAAGAGTACGCGTATGCGCTTCCCGCCTGCGGAATCATCGACGCCAGTTCCGCATAGCAGAGCCCGGCGAGAGCGCACGCACCGCCCAGCAGCAGGAACGAGAACACCAGCGCCGGACCCGCGCCCGACCGGATCACGTGGCCCTGGGCATCCAATTGCCCCGCCGCCGCCGTGCCGATGGCGCCGAAAATTCCCGCACCGATCACGGCGCCGATCGCCAGCATGATCAGGTCGCCTGCGCGCAGGCAGCGCTTCATGCTGCTGCCGCCTTCGGTCTCCGCTACCAGCGCGGCAATCGGCTTTCGCTCGAACAGTTGGGACATTTCGCAAATTCTAGCAGAATCGCGGCAAGCTACGCCCGCCAAGTCCAGCATTTCACAAATACGGGTGCCCATTCCGCGGACGCGCTGCAAGCGCTCCCTCACGGTCGCGGCTCTGTATGCGGCTTCGTTTCAGAGCCGCGACCATCGGGGAGCGGTTGCGGCAGAATACGTTAGCGTATTTTCTGAGATGGCCCGACTAAGCCAGCGGATACGCCAGCGTCTCGATCAGCCAGTCGCGATTCTCACGCACATCGGCGGTGAGCCGGCGGCACAACTCCTCGCGCTGTTCGAACAGCCGGTACCCCGCCCGCGGCCGCAAATATCCGCGCGCTCTTGGCTCGCGCGCGAACACCGCTTCTTCGCCTTCCTGCTTCACCATGCCCTCGTAGCGCGCGCGATTGTCGAGGAGCGCCTTAATAAGGAACGGCATCACGATGGAATAATCCGCTTGCATGCTCTCCGTGGTCTGCAGGTAAGTGTCCTTGTCCACCTTGCCCCACGTCACCGCTTCCGCCGGCGGGCACGACGAGAGCGATCCGTCGGTCACTGGCGCCGTCACAATCTGCACGTCGAAGTGATAGCCGCGCACATTCGGCAGCCCCAGCACCTGCCCCAGCGCCGGCTCCGGCTGAAGATTGAAATTCTTTGGCACGCCGCCGCCCAGAATCACCGTCCCCAGCGCCCGCACCGGATTGTCGAACAGGCCCCAGCGATGGTAGGCGCAGGCTTCGAACACCTCCGCATGTAGGTCGAGATCGAACGCGTACTCCGGCAGGAGGCCCGCTTGCCGCATCGCCCACAGCTTCATGGAATTCAGAAACACGCTGCCATCGCCAGGCGCACCCACAAAAATCGGGATGGCCGCCGCGTGGCACGTGGCCAGCAAACCCGGCGTCACGCCGTTCTGCCGTTCCTGCGCGGCGTAATAGCGGCCCAGCAGATAGCGCAGTTCCGTCCCGGTCATCTTGCGCTGGAATTCCGGCCGCGCCAGCACCGCCGTCAGAAACCGGTCCTGATCGAGCAGCACGCCCTCGTCGAACGCCATGTCCGTGACCCGGATGGTGCCCTCATCGCGCAGCGCGCCGTCGTCGCTGAAGATCGGCACTTCGTGAATCGGCCCAGATTTATAGGCGTCCAGACTGCGATGACCGTCGTGATAGCAGACGGCGTCGGTGGTGCTCAAATACGCCACCCAACCCGTCTCCAGCAGCGGAATCAGCCATGTCTGATGTTGTCCCGAGACCGTGACCGGGCCGGAAACCGCCAGCGTCAGCGGGCATCCCATCCCGATGGCATGGTCGAGTATCTGGTAGATCCGGCGCAGAAACGCGCCCCCAAACGCCGGCAGGCAATGCGTGAAGATCTCGTGCAGACTGGAGCATTCGTCGACACGGCGGACATTGACGTAACGGCGGTGTTTCGCGGGCATAAGTTTGACGGTAGCAGAATGACGGGGAAGTGTCGCGATGAAAAAGGCTACGATGATAGGAGAAGGAAAGTATGGCTTCACTCGATTGGTCTCAATGCCCCGCCGTGGAGAGCATTCCCGGCAAAGTCAGCGGCGCTTGGGTCTTTCGCGGCACCCGCGTGCCCGTATCGGCGGTCTTCGAGAATTTGAAGACTTCTCCACTCGATGAAGTCCTTGAGAATTTCCACGTAACCCGTGAGCAAGTCCAGACGGTCCTCGACTTCGCCGCCAGGAGCGCGGCGCCGTTCGAAACTGTACCGGTTCGATGAGAATCCTGCTTGACGAGAGCGTGCCGCAGAAACTTCGTCTCCTCATGGAAGGCGCCCATACCGTCGTAACGACGTGGTATCAGGGCTGGTCTGGCTTGCGGAACGGGGAACTGCTCGACGCGGCGGAGGAAGCGGGTTTCGACCTGTTCATCACGGCCGATCAGGAACTGCGTTACCAGCAGAATCTAGCGCGGCGTAAAATCGCCATCGTGGTTCTCGGCACGAACAACTGGTCTTTCATCAGGGAGAGTATCGGTAAGATCCTGGCTGCGGTTGCGGCAGCCGCGCCCGGGAGCTATGCCAGAGTAGAAATATCAAACCAATAGTTCCGCCGCGTCTCGGGTGCGGTGAAGTCGTTCCCCGCGTATCGTGTTAACGTTGTTTCCTAGGGATGAACATTCTATTCGTGGGGGATATTTTCGCATCTCCCGGACGGCACATCCTTGCCGACCATCTACAGGACATCGTCGCCACCAACCGCATCGACCTCACCATCGCCAACGCCGAGAATTCCGCCGGCGGCTTCGGCGTCACCCCCTCCATCGCCGAGGAACTCTTCGCCATGGGCATCCATGTCCTCACCTCCGGCAACCACATCTGGGACAAACGCGAAATCTACGATTACCTCGCGCGCCAGCCGCGCCTGCTGCGCCCCGCCAACTATCCCGACGCGCCCGGCAGCGGCGTCTACGTCGCCCGCGCCCGCAACGGCGCGGATTGCGCCGTCATCAACCTCCAGGGCCGCACCTACATGCCCTCCACCGATTGCCCCTTCCGCAAAGCCGACGCCATCCTCGCCTCTCTCGACCCGTCCGTGAAAGTGAAATTCGTCGATTTCCACGCCGAAGTCACCAGCGAGAAAATCGCCATGGGCTGGTATCTCGACGGCCGCGTCTCCGCCGTCGTCGGCACCCACACGCACGTCGCCACCGCCGACACCCGAATCCTCCCCCGCGGCACCGCTTACCAGACCGATTGCGGCATGACCGGCCCCTACGAGTCCATCATCGGAGTCGACATCCCAACCATCCTGCAGCGCTTCCTCACCGGTCTCCCGGTCCGCATGGAAGCCGCGCGCAAAGGCGCGGAATTGCACGCCGTCATCGTCGACGTGGACGACGCCACCGGTAACGCCCTCGCCGTCCGCCGCCACGCCATCAACGGAGACTGAACGGATGGACGTCCGCCCGATTCCCGATTTCGCTGCCTTTTACGGCCAGGAGATCGGCGCGCTGCTCCTCGGGCTCGTTTTCGTATTCCTCTACCGCCAGTCGCGCGTAGTCTATTTCGGCCTGTGGTCCATTGCCTGGCTGCTCCGCTTCCTGGCGGGAATCTTCGGCTATCAATTGCTGCGCAGCGGTTCGCTCGCATGGATGGCCCCTTATGCCGTTTTTGAATTCGGCTTCGCCATCGTCCTCATCGCCGCCGCCCGCGCCGGCTTCGCCTCCAGCATCAAGGACTGGCGCACCGTCCTCCGCCTGATTTCCATCCTGCCCATCTTCGTGGCCCTGATCTACGCATTCGGCTGGTTTTCCCGCTTCAATGGCTACCGCGCCGCCGATGCCGTCGTCCTCTGCGGCGTCTACGCCTACAACTCCGCCGCGCTCCGCAAGAATGCCGGCCTCGGAGCGCGCGCCTTCCGCCTGGTCCTGCTGGTGCTCGCCGCGGACTTCCTGCTCCGCGCCCTCGACATCGTCGGCCCAATCCACGTCGATTCCGGATACCAGACCTACGCGGATTTCATCCTGCTCTGTTCCCTCGGCTTCTCCGCCCTGGCCATGTGGAACGAAAACCAGATCGATCGCATCCGCCAACTCGCCTCTGAAGTCGACTACCTGCGCCGTGAAAACGATCAGCGCCTCGACCTCGACCACCTCACGGGCTTATTGAACCAGGCTGCCCTCTCTCGCCGAGTCGACCAGCCGGTGCCCTTCGATGGCGTAGTCGCCGTCTGCGACATGGACAACTTCAAAGACATCAACGACCGCTACGGACACCTCGTCGGCGACGAAATCCTGCGCAATATCGGCAACCTGCTCCGCTCGTCCATCCGTCACGAGGACGAAGCGTTCCGTTGGGGTGGCGACGAGTTCGTTATCCTTTTCCAGAATCAGCACACGGAGGTCGCCCGCAAACGCATGCAGGAGATCTCCGCCCGCTTGCTCGAATTCCGCGTCCGCGGCCACGGAGTTCTGCCGATCACCTTCAGTTGGGGCGCCGCTGAAGCCGGCGGCCGCGTCTTACGCGAAGCGCTCGATGAGGCCGACCAGAGCATGTACGCCCTCAAGCGCGCCAAGCCCCGCCCCGAAGCGCGGCCGTAAAGGTGCGTTCAGAGTTCCGCAAGCGGGAGCGCGATATCGGGATTCTCTGTGCGCAGTATACCGTCCTCAGGAACGTGCGAGCCGCCGGCAGTGTAGATCGTGGCCTTACGCTCGCGAGGATCGATGACCCAAACGTAGGGCACGCCGAAAGTCAGGTAATCCGAAACTTTCGCCAGTACGCGGCCGAACTGATCTCGCGGCGAAAGTATTTCGATACACACAAATGGTGGTTTCGTGAAAATCTGTTCGTCTGGACGGCCAAGAGTCAGACAGACATCCGGAAGGCGATACCGGGAGGCGGAAACCTGAACGCGTTGCTCCGGATAGGCCCGCAACCCAAGTTGCCTGGTATGCAAGTAAAACCAGATTAAGAGCGCTTCCTGCAGCTCGCCATGGTCTCTCTCGCCCACGTTACGGTCCTCCAGCACGCCGTCGACAAAGTCACGGTCCGGACTATACTCCGTCGACAGGTACTCCTCCACGCTAATAAGCTGCGTTACCGCCATCGACACCATCTTATTTCTCGCCGTCCCCCGCCGTCAACGTCACCGGCTTTCCGTCCTTCAACACGACATACGCAGTGGGCGCGTTATCGATCTTCGCCGCTTCCACCGTGCGCAGAGGATCGTTCCCCGCCATCACCAGCACCATGTGTGAAGCGTCCAGGGGATTGGCCGCCGCCATCACCAGCGAATCGCGCTCCGAGGCGTACTTCTCGCCGGCCACCTCGAACTCCGCGCCCTGGTAGTGAAGCCCGATCCTGTCCGCCCAGCGTGCCAGCGCCTCGTTCGTCTCCGGCCGTCCCACGAAAATCACATCGCGATGTCTCAATTCTTCGTCTGATGTCTCGAAATCCTTCCGGATCGCCACGTCGATCTGCGCCTGGTCACGATACCGCGCCTGCAATTGCTCGGCGGCAAAGCGATTCGTGCCCGCCTCCGCCAGCGTGCCGTAGACAATCACCGCGGAATCGAGGCCGTGAACGATATCGCCAGGCAGATAGACCGAGCCCTCCCCGGGCTCGACGAAATCGAACCGCACGCCCGCCTTGTCCAGGAACGATTGCGCCGTCACTGTCTTCGTCGCATTGGCGGCGAAATAGTCCTGCATCAGTTTGAAGAACGCGTCGTCTCCCATCTTGCGGCGCAACTGGTCGAGGAACAGCGCGCCCTTGGCCTGCTCGCGCCGGAACCGGACCTGCGGATTATCCGCCGCGAGTTTCAACCCACGGTAGTGGATGCGTTCCCCCTCGATCGCCTGCTCCGGGTCCTTGGATTCGAGGGCGAGGTAATACACTGCCGATCCCGCCACGAACCACGTGTCGGCATCGGACGCCGGCAACACCCATCCCTTCCACAGCCGGTCGGCGTAATCCGCCTTCGCCTTGTCTGCTGGTTTGGTTCCCGAAACCTGCACCGCCAGCCGCGCTTCTTCGTTCGTCCGGACCGTGCTCAGCAGGTTCTCGGAGGCTTGGGCGTCGAAGAGGTGGTAACCACCCGGGTAAAGCCCACGATTGGGTCCGGCGTCTGTCCGCGGCGCCTGCCACACGCTCTCGTTGGGACGGCCGATTTCCGCCCAGACCATCAGATTCTTCGCCATCTCAGCCGTCGCGATTTTCGCGTCCATGGTGCTCGCTGCCACCAGCGGCGCGGACCGGAACGCCAGAAAACCGAACTGTTCGTCGATTTGACCCTTGTACTTGCCGTAGAGGTTTTGCCACGCCATATCGCGGATTCCCGGCACATATGGTATGTATGCCGGCGCGCCCTGCGGGTCGGGCTCCAACTCCAGATTGACGGTCAGATCTTTGGCGTTGTTGTCGCCCCAGTAGAATCCCGGCGTATCGCCGAACCACTCGCCCTTGGAACTGCGCCACAATCGCGTGTGAGTCGTGCCCAATTCGTACATGGCGATTTCATTGTTCTTGGCGTCGCCGATCAGCCATTCATTGGTGTACAGCCCGTTATTGCGGGTTCCGAGTTCGCGTACCACATCGTCGATATTGCTCGCATACTGGATGGCGCGCCGGGCGCGGAACGCTACTGGAGTGCCGTTGATGTTAAAAGGTGTTTGGTCGATAGTGGTTTCGGTCAGGACGACTCCGGCGTCGTTCTGGTACCAGTCGGTGCCGCTCTCGATCCCGCCCGGATAGCTCTGCATCAGCAAGCGGTGTCCGGTTTCGGGCTTGATGTCGAGCATCACGTTGGTCTGTTCGGCCAAGGTCAGCGGCCACCACGTGACATGGCCGATGACCATCTTGCCGTCGCGGGTGGCGGGGCCCGTTGCCGCGAACGCGCTGCAGTGGTCGGTCACGGCGTCTTTCTTCGCTTGGCGGGCATAACCAGGCAAGTCGAAATGCAGGCCCTCGAGCCCGGTCGGCGTCGTCGATACCGCCCACTGAAGCTCGCCCATTTCCACCGTCGTATTGGCCACGACGATATCCGTCAGGTCCAGCTTGCGATTGAGCCATTTCGCCCCATGGGCATTGGCGCCGTCCGCGATCCCGCGCATCTCCTCCAGAATCTCGGTGTCGAATCCGCGCAGGAATAGGGCGTTCGCCGTAGTGCGGAACTGGTCCCAGCTTGGCGCATCGGGCTTGCCGCCCAGATCGTACGCGCACCGCGCCAGGTATGCCGGAATTTCGTGCGCCATCAGGTAGCCGTGCTGATAACCGCGATCGTACGGCTTGCCCTCGATGTGCAGATAAATCCACCCCGCCGCCGGATAGCGGTATGCTGGCCCGAAAGTCTCCACCGCGTCGCGCGCCGGCCATTCATCTTGGGACGAAATCTCATCCAGACTCACGCCTTCGAACCACGCCTTTCCCCCCAACGCGCCGCCGCCCGCGGCTGTCAGCACAATCGCGTCCTGCGCGCGGCTGGCGACGAACCGGAGCGTCAGGCGTGTCCAATCGTGTGTTCCGCCTAGCGACTCCGAGTGCACATCGTACGGCATGGAAGCCATCGTCAGCGCCGCGCCCACGGCAATCGGAGAACGGTCCACGTCGCGAACCGTGATATTCTCCGTGCGCACCCAGCCGCTGAGTTCGTACCGTTTTCCCGGCGTAAGCGAAATGGGCGCCGACCGCACCGAGGCGTCCGCAGCCCCGTTGCCGGCCTCGACCCGCAGCGACTTATTCCCCCCGCGAGTCACCGCCGGGTCGGGAATTGCCAGCCCGTGCACCGCCGCCCATCCGCTCTCCGGATTCTCGAACGAACTGGTATAAACGGCTGTCGCGGCGCGCGCGGCGAAAGCGGCAAGGACGAAGCAGGCCAGATGGCGCATAGGTACCCCTCCTGTGGGTCCAGGATATCACGCCGGCTTCACGCGACAGCGGACGATGCCGGCTATCGCGTGCCCCGTTCCGGCCCGTCGAACAACGGGTGAGCATCCCTCGCCGCGACATAGCGTACCGGGTGGCTCAACTTCCGCACATGGCCTTCATCGCAGGCGCGCTTCAGCCACGCCTTCGCCTGGGTTGGCACAACGCGGAGCGCCTGTTCCAGATTCTTCTCCGTACCCGGTTGGGACAAGGCCAGCAGCAGGTCGGGCAGAATAACTTCGAAAGCGTCTCGCGGACGGCTCTCGAGTGATGCCGGGACGGGGTCTGGGTCGTGCGATGCATGGGAATGCTCGGAAGCGGTGGCTACCGCAGCCGATTCCAGCGAAGGCGCCGGCGTGAACAACGTGGGCTCCTGGGCGGCCGGCGTAAGAAGCGACCGCAGATCCGGCCACGGTCCCTCGGGAAATGGACGGCCCCCGCGTGCGAGCAACTTGTGATTGCCTTCCTTAACGTTACCGTTCGCTCTTACGTACACAGTTACGCGCGCGGCGTCGAGCGCCTCAACCGCGCCGGCCCACGTCCCGCCGTTCTCGGCTGCCGAGCTCACCACTACGGCAGCCTCGCTCAGAGCGTAGATCACCTTGTTTCGCTCCATGGCGGTGAACGCAAACCATCGTGCATCCGGGTCGTACGGCGAAACCAAAACCAGCCTTCCGGACACCAGACCTTCGCGATAGCGCGCCGAAACCGCGTTCCGGGCGAGGCTGTCCGGCAGAACACCTACCGCTTTGCCTCCCGCCCCGAATCCAGCGGCCATAGCCTCAAGGTCGACGCCACGAGCCCCACCCGAAATCACAGCGACCTGTTGGGAAGCGCAGGCCACCGCTACCTTTCGCGCAAACTCGATATCCTCTTCCGAGGCATCGCGCGATCCGACAATGGCCAACCCCCCGCCTTGCAGCAGACGGCATTCGCCCGCGCCGTACAGGAGCGGTGGCGCCGCTTGGCCCAAATAGTTCTTCAGACGAGTAGGATAGGTATCATCGCTTCTGCTGAGCACCCACAATCCGCGGCTGGTCCAGCGCTCGACCATGATCCCCAACCGAGCGCCACGGTCCAGCAACCGCTCAACAGTCTCCGGGGCAAGGTCGGGCGATTGTAGTTCCGCGAGGAGCGTGCGGCCGGCGTTCTCCAAAAGATCCGCTGGGCGCATGGATCGATCCCGAAGCCAGCGGGCCAACGTGCCGTACTGCCGGAGCGTCAGAGGTTTGGCGCCATTCCCATCGCTCTGGCCGAGCCGGCCGCAAAGTAGCAGGACCGCTTGTGTGTCGGCGCTCAATCCCTCGGTCATGGTCAATCGCTACTCCCATCATCAGCCGAAGAGTCGGCCAAGGCAAATGGAAACACCGGGCCGGCGCCGGCCTTTCGCAGTTTGCACGCTAGAACCGCAAAGGTCCAGCGGGAATCCACCAGATCGTCCACGAGCAAGACCGGTTCGGGTCCGACGGACCGCGCATCCACCGTGAACGCATTTTCGAGATTATGGACTTGCTGAAAACTGTTTTGCCGCGTTTTCTGAGGTTCTGTATCGCGGATTATTCGAATCGGTTCAAGGAACGGCAGCCCGAGCCGGGCGGCCAGCCGCCTGGCGAAATCGGGAACCAGCGTCCGATGCCTGCGCGACGGCACGCACGCAACCCACCCAGGCGCCGGTGTGGGGCGCCAACGTCGTTGGACCAGTTCCGCGGCAGCTTCCACCAGCCGATCCGCAAAGTGCCCATCCCGTTTGCCGTCGCGGACCAGGTCGCCGAAACCGGCATCGCCCCATTTGCAAAGCGTCCGGCCTTCCTCAGCCCGTAACTCGGCAGCGATGCGGCCCCGCTCTCCCTCGAAGGTAACGCCCGCCGGCCACTGCTTCCTCGGCTCGATCGGCAGCGAAAGGTGTTCCAGAAACCGCGCGGCATGTTCCGCCAGTTCGGCGGGATATGCGGCGCCGAGCCGTTCGCCAGTGCAATTCGCGCATTTGCCGCAAGGCGCCGCCTGTGAGTCGCTCAGTTCCTCGGCTAGAAACTGCATCAGACAGCCGTCCTCCTCCATGTAGGCGTTCATCCGAGTCTGTTCCTGGCGTCGCAGTTCCGTGATGTGCTCGATGCGCTCCGTGGGCATCGTCCACGCGACGGGAGTCCGGACATACTCACTCTCTTCGCGCGCGATGGGAGAAGGCGATTCCACCTCGAGAAACTTCAGGGCCTTGTCCAGCTTAGCCGGCCGGATGTTTACAGCCTGCTGCAAGTCGGCGCGCCTCAGCGGCCCCGGCGCACCATCGAGCGCGCGCAATACTTCGGCGACCTCCGCGGCAGAAGGAAATGCCGTCCGGATGAAGTAGTCCGCGATCTCATCATCCTCCGCGCCGGACATCAAGACCCCGTGCGCCTCCTCGATGGCGCGCCCGGCGCGGCCTACCTGCTGGTAGTAGTGGACCACCGATCCGGGCCGCTGGAAATGAACCACAAAGCCGAGATCAGGCTTATCGAAGCCCATGCCCAATGCTACGGTGGCAACGAGCGCCTTCACCTGGTTGGCAAGCAACATATCCTCCAGTTCCAGCCGCTCCTCGTTAGCCAGCCCGGCATGGTAGGCACGTGCGTTGATTCCCCGTTGCTGGAGCCACCCGGCGAGATTGTCGGCGTCGCGGACCGTCAGCGTATAGATGATCCCGCTGCCCTCGAATCCGGGAACGCGATCCGCAAGCCAAGCCATTCTCGCGGTTTGGGAAGGAAGCCGCAGATTTTCCAGCCGTAAACTCTCCCGCACCAATGGTCCGCGAATCACTTTTAGGCGCGGTCCCAACTGCGCGGTAATGTCGTCCACCACACGGTCATTGGCGGTCGCGGTGGTGGCCAGCACGGGCAAGTTCCGCGGCAGCGCTTTCAAGATGCGCACGATGCGCCGGTAATCCGGCCGGAAGTCGTGCCCCCAATCGGAGATGCAATGCGCTTCGTCCACGACGAAGAGTCCCACACGCGCGGCCACCGGCAACAGGCAGCGTGTCATGAACTGCTGGTTGGCCAGCCGCTCAGGCGAAACAAGAAGAATGTCAATCCGGCCTGCCCGCAGAGCGGCTTCGACCGCGGGCCAAGCTTCCGGGTTCGTGGAATTGATTGTCTCCGCCCGAACCCCGATGCGCTCCGCGGCCGCGATCTGGTTACGCATCAGCGCCAGCAAAGGAGAGATCAACAGCGCGCAGCCGGAGCCCTGGTCGCGCAGCAGCCGGGCAGCGATGAAGTATACAATGCTTTTGCCCCAGCCTGTACGCTCGACAACCAAAAGCCGCTCGCGGCCTTCCACCAGTGCCTGGATCGCCTCCCATTGACCCGGACGGAACTGCGCGCGTGGATCGCCGACGGACCGGCGCAGAAGTTCCAGTGCGCGATCCCTCATGCCCCCTACCGCTTCCGGAACACCACCACCCCCAGCGGCGGCAAGGTCACCGCAATACTGAACGGCCGGTCGTGCTTCGGCACGGGACGGGTCGATACCAGCCCGCCATTGCCCATATTGCTCCCGCCGAACAGCTCCGAATCGGTATTCAGAATCTCTTCGTAAAATCCCTCTTCCGGCACCCCGATCTCGTACAGCTTCCGCGGCACCGGCGTGAAGTTGCAGCACACCAGCAGAAAGTCTTTGGGATCTTCCGCGCGCCGCAAAAACGAAATGATCGAATTTTCCCAATCGTGGAAATCCACCCATTCGAATCCCGTATGGTGAAAGTCCACCTGGTACAATGCGGCATTCCCGCGGTAAAGCTTGTTCAACTCCCGCACCATGCTTTGCAGCTTGCGGTGCAGATCGAATTCCAGCAGCTCCCACCGGATGCCGGTGTTGTGGTTCCACTCCTCGCGCTGTCCGATTTCCTGCCCCATGAACAGGATTTTCTTCCCCGGATGCGTCCACATGTACGCCAGAAAACTGCGCACGTTGGCGAATTGCCGCCATTCGTCGCCCGGCATCTTGTTCAACAGCGACCGCTTGCCGTGCACCACCTCGTCATGCGAAACCGGCAGCACGAAATTCTCCGTGAAGGCGTACAGCAGGCTGAACGTGATCGCGTTGTGGTGGAATTTGCGATAAATCGGGTCGTTCTCGAAGTAGGAGAGCATGTCGTGCATCCAGCCCATGTTCCACTTCATCGTGAATCCCAGGCCGTTGAGATACACCGGCCGCGACACGCCCGAAAAAGCCGTCGATTCCTCCGCCACCGTGAACGCCCCCGGCACCGCGTGCGCCAGTTGATTGAATTGGCGCAGGAAGTCGATCGCCTCCAGGTTCTCGTTCCCGCCGTACTGATTGGGAATCCATTCGCCCGGCTTGCGCGAATAGTCCAGGTACAACATCGACGCCACAGCGTCCACCCGCAGGCCGTCGATATGATATTCCTTCAGCCAGAAAAGCGCGTTCGAAATCAGAAAAGACCGCACTTCGTTGCGCCCGAAATTGAAAACCAGCGTGCCCCAGTCACGCTGCTCGCCCTTACGTGGGTCGGCGTGCTCGTATAGCGCCGTGCCGTCGAAAAATGCCAGCCCGTGGGCGTCTTTCGGGAAATGCGCCGGCACCCAATCCACAATCACGCCGATTCCCGCCTGATGGCACGCATCCACGAAGTATTGGAAGTCGTCCGGCGTGCCGAAACGCGATGTCGGCGCGTAGTAGCCGATCACCTGGTAACCCCACGAGCCTGAGAATGGGTACTCCATGATCGGCAGCAGCTCGATGTGCGTATAGCCCATCTGCTTCACGTACTCCACCAGCTTCACCGCCAGGTCGCGATAGCTCAGCGTCTGGCCGTGCGGCGCCCGCAGCCACGATTCGAGATGCACTTCGTAAATCGCTACCGGCGATTTGAGGATGTCGTGCTTGGCGCGCTCCTCCATCCAGGTGCCGTCTTTCCATTCGTGTCTCGTCGGATTCCACACCACCGACGCCGATTTCGGCGGCGTCTCGCAGTAGAACGCGTACGGGTCGGCCTTGAGCTGCTGGTATCCCGCATACCGCGAGCGCACATAGTATTTGTACGCCGTCCCCTCGCCCAGCCCCGGAACGAACAGCTCCCACACGCCGCCATTGCGCCATCGCATGGGATGCCGGCGGATGTCCCAATCGTTGAACTCGCCCGCCACCGTCACCGCGATCGCGTTCGGCGCCCACACCGCGAAGCGCACGCCGCTCACGCCTTCCGAGTGCGTAATGTGCGCCCCCAGTGTCTTCCACCCTTCATGCAGCGTCCCCTCGGTGTGCAGATAGAGGTCGGAATCCGAAAGCTGCGGTCCGAAACGATACGGATCGTCGATGTCGATCTCGCGCCCGTCGTATAGCCGGGCACGAATCAGGTAAGGCTGCGGATCGCCCGCCAGCAAAACGCAGAAGAAGCCCTGCGCGTGCTTGCGTACCATCTCGCACCGTTTGTCGCCGACCACCACCGCCGCTGCTTCGGCCTGCGGCAGGAACGCGCGCACCTCCCAGCGGGGTTGCCCGCCTTTCTTGCGGACGCTGTGCGGGCCCAATATGCGAAAAGCGTCGCCGTGGTATCCTCCGGCGATTGCTTCGATTTCTTCAACCGTCATGAGAGTCTAATAAACAAGTATGGACGATTTCATCGCGCAAATGCCTAAGGCCGAGCTCCACGTCCACCTGGAAGGTTCAGTTGAGCCCGAAACGCTCCACGAACTCGACCCCTCAATCCCGGTCGAAGAGTACCGCGGTGCTTATCGATACGCCGATTTTGACGCGTTTTTGAAGGCTTTCGCCATGGTCAGCAAGCGTCTGCGCACCCCTTGGGATTACGCGTTCATCACCCGCCGCCTCCTCGCGCGCCTGGCCTCGGAAAACGTGCAGTACGCGGAAATCATCGTCGCGGCCGGCGTCGTCCTTTGGAAAGGGCAGGAACTCGCCCCCATTTTCGACGCCATTCACGATGCCGCAGCCGGCTCGCCGGTCGAAACCCGCTGGATTTTCGACGCCGTCCGCCAATTCGGCGTCGAACCGGCGATGGCGGTGGCGAAACTCGCGGCCGAACGCGTCGATCGCGGCGTGGTAGCCCTCGGCATCGGCGGCAGCGAAGCGCGCGGTCCGGCGGAGTGGTTCCAGGACATTTTCGCCTTCGCGCGCGATGCCGGATTGCATCTCACCGCCCACGCCGGCGAAGGCACGACCCCGGAATCCATCTGGGCGGCCCTCAAAATCGGCGCCGAACGCATCGGCCACGGCATTTCCGCGATCTGCGACGAGGCGCTCATACGCCATCTGCGCGAGCTCGATATCCCGCTCGAAATCTGCATCACCAGCAATCTGGTAACGGGGGTCGTAAAACGCATTGAGGACCACCCCGTTCGGCGTCTCTTCGACGCCGGTGTGCCGATCGTCCTGAACACCGACGATCCGGCAATGTTCGGCTGCACGCTGACGGGCGAATACCGCCTGGCCGCCGATCGCTTCGGCTTCAGCGAACCGGAACTGCACGCAATAGCCGAGAACGGGTTTCGCTATGCGTTCAAAACGGGCAACCGTTCCCCACTACCGCGCCCATGAGCTTCGCGACATCCACCAGGTTGATTACCCCGTCGTGATTCAAATCGTTGGCCGGCGGTAGCAACCCTAATGCCTGATTAATCAGAACCTGGACGTCCAGGATACTGGCATTCTGGTCCCCGCTGATGGTACACGTGAACGGCGAAATCGCGGTGATGTCGGTGGCGCTCGCTCTTCCCGAACCACCCCAAGAGACGCTCGCCTGGTTCGTCACCTGCGCCGGCGCATCCGCTGGCACGTTGGCCGTTACGACGATCGGCGGGTAGGCCGCTCCGCCCGCCAGCGAGTCGCTGCGCGTGCAACTCGGGATTGCGGAACAGTCCCACCCCGTGCCTGCCATCGACACCAGCGTAAGCTCCTGTGGCATGGATTCCGTCACCGTCACCAGCCCCGATGTCGGGCCGGGAGTGCCGACTTCCAGAACCACCCCCACCGTCTGAACCCCGCTCGCCGTGAGAAACGAGATCGTGCCGCTGCACAGGGTTCCGGTGGTGATCCCGGCCCGGTTCACCATCACCGCGAGCGGTGTGTTTACCGAACTCGCTGTCAGGCTTCCGGAAGGGGACACGCTCAGCCAGGTGTTGCCGCCACAGGTCTGCTCGAAAGCCGCCACCTGGAAGTTCGTCGGTTCCGGCGCGGTCACGTTCAGATTCTGCGACCCTGTCGCAGCAACGTCCGAGAACGTCAGGCTTGCCGGGCCGAGCGTCAGAGGTCCGCCGGTGCCCTCATCGTTCACTACCAGCAGTACCGCATAGCTGACCGGATTCGCGTACGCGCTGGAAGAGACCGAGACGGTTCTCGAATAGATTCCGGTGGGCAGTCCCGTGGGATCGACAGTCACCGTCATCGTATTTCCTGAGGTCTGCGCCTGAATCCACGCAGCCGTCGGAGTGCCGGCGGCAATGGTGGGCGGCGAACTCGGATTATCGCTGCCCGTGATCGTCACTGTCTGCGGAGAGGGTGTCGACCCATTCGTGGAGTAGAAAATGGCCTGCGCGGGGCTGGCAAATAGCACGGGCGTGGTGGTCACCAGCAACGACACCGGCACCGTGGTCGTACCGCCGGCCGAAGTGATGGTGACGGTCCCTGTAAACGCCCCAGTCTGGCCCCCGTACACGACAAAATAGTCGGAAAGATCCACCACTAGCGAGCTTGGTCCGGTTCCGAACACCCCCGTTCCGAAGTATCCGGAATCGAATTGCAGCCACGTGCCATTGTTGATCGTCGCGGTATTGAAAGTCGCGGTCCACTCGGTGCCCGGGGTACCGGTCATCAACAGCGTCTGCGCTTCCTGGCCGGAGTACGTGCTGAATTCCTGGAATTGATACGCCAGCGATCCTGGAGTCACCTGCGGCGGCCATCCCGCGGTCGGGCCAGGCGTCACTACGAACGTAACGGGAACGCTCACCGACGAACCGTTTCCCGAGATCGTCACCGTGCCATTCAATGTCCCGATTGCCGATACCTTCGAAGCATCGGCTGTTACCATCACATAAGCCAACTGGAACGTATTGTTGTACGATGGCACCGTCGTCGAACTCGGATTCACCGACAGCCAACTGCCTCCCGAAGCGCTTACCGAAACGGAAAACGGCGATCCGCTGGGGTTCTGGAGACTCAGAATCTGCGATTGCTGGCTGCCCAGCGCGCCGGTGAGCGAGATGCTGGCGGGGGTCGCCCACGCAAAGTCGGATAACGTGCTAGGGCAGGTAGCGCCCTGCGATTGCGTATAGGTCACTGGAATAATGACGGCCGGAATGGTGGCGTCCACGGGTGTGAGCACCACCCAAGCCTGCGCCATGGCCGCTCCCATATTCAAAAAGCGCATAATCGTCAGGTTCACGCCGTTGGCGCCGGTACTCGAAGCACACCAAGCTCCGCTCGACGTGGCGCAGTTGCCCATCGTCGCGGACAGCCATGCTCCGTTCGCGTCTCCTTTATTCGGATTGGCGCCGTCGGGATATTGCACCCGGAACTGGAAATCGATCGGCGGCCCGCTGCTGGTAACCACCACCGGTTGCGAGGAATTGCAAGTCGAGTTGTCCAGATTGACAGTCGCGGGAGTTGCCACCAACCTCGCCGCCATCGCGTTGCTCACCGAGATCGTATAACCGGCGCCATTTTCCCCCTGCGTGAAGCTGCCGCTATGCGTCTTGGTAATGGATAGAATAGGCGCCGCCGTCACGATGTTGGTCAAATCGCCCGCGCTCGCACTTACCGATCCCCCACCGGACGCGCTCACCTGGTTGGTCACTTGCGATGGCGCGCTGCCGGACACATTCACGGTCACGGCAATCGGTGGATAGGATGCCCCGCCCGGCAGCGCATCGGAGCGCTGGCAAGTGGGAAGCGACGAGCAATTCCACCCCGAGCCGGCCATCGCTACCAGCGTTAGACCGCCAGGTACCTGCTCCGTGACCGTCACCGTCCCGCTCGTGGCGGCCGAAGAAGCGGCGTTGCTGACAGTAACGCTGTAAGTCGCGCCAACCTGTCCGGCGGTGAAGTCGCCCACGTGCGTCTTCGTGACAGCGAGCGACGGAGCGGGATACACCATGAGGCTCACGGGCACCGCAACGCTCGGAACTCCCGACGCCGATAGCACCACGCTGCCCATATAGGGCGTGGAGGATTCAGCTAGCCCGGCGGGATTTACCCAGATCGAAAGCAGGCCGTTATAGGAAGCCGAGAGCCAATTTCCGTTCGTCGGAGTGTTCACCTGGGGAGTTGCCATTACCCCCAGACCGCTCGGCGAAGTCACTACGATCACGCTCTGGTTCGCCGGCAGCGCTCCGCCGATTGCATAGATGAAGGGGACGTTTGGCGCATTGTAGACGCTGATGGCGCAAGGCGAGATCGAAAACCACGAGCCCTCCTGCGGCGTCAGCACGTTAAACCGCGGAACCGGGCTGGCCAGCGCCGAGGCGCCGCTGGCGTTGGTGAACGTGCCTCCTCCCGGCTCCGGCGCGAAACTCAGCGCTACGTTGTTCACCGGCAATCCGGGAAACGCGTTCGTCGAAGGTAATCCGCTGAACGTCACATACACACTGAACGTGAGGGTATCGATGGCTTGTGGATTGGCATCCACCACTTCCCAGATCGCCGCCGCCCTTCCCGTGGCGTCCACGGTAAGCGGATATGCGGTCAGACCATCGCTTCCCGGCACGCCTCCCGTGAGCGGCGCCACGGTCGCGGCATCTTCGTCAGCCTCGTGGCTCTGATCCGTAGCCACCAGCACCGCATACGGCGCCACGTTCGTTCCACCCGGCGCAGCATAGTTCGCCGCGTTGGTGGTCGAAACATACACCAATAAGCCCGCCGGGATATTGGTGAAAACCGCCTTGAGCCGCGTGCCGAAATCGCTCAGACCAGCCGTGTAAGTGACCGTCCCGAGGTCGATCGCGCTGGCCGGCAGAATGAATCCCGATTCGGAATCCGCAGCAAAACCGTTGTATTGCCCTCCCGGAATGTTCTGACCTGGCGTGCCGGTATTCGTTGCGGTCGATGCCCACGCGGTATTCGCCAGTGGCGCCACGCGAGTCTTGAACATGCTTTGGAACCCTTCCGTGAAATTGATCTGCGCCGAGAGCGCCGGGCCCGCCGGCGGCATGCATTGCGGAAACGGCGCGTTGCCTCCGGGAGGGGACGAGTTGACGCTGGCGGTCATTGGCGCCTGAACTACCCCCGCCGTCATGAAACTTCCCGACAGCGGCATTACGGTACTCGGGTTCGTTGACAAGATGACCGCGACTTGCGTCCCTTCCGCCAGCCCCACGATTGGGACCCGAATATTGGTAATGCGATAAACCCGCGACAACCCCCGGTAGGCTGGCGCCATCGCAGGAACGCCATAGAAGGTGACGGAGTTAGCTCCAAACTCGCCGGCAAATCCCTGAAAAACGTTGGCGGCGTTGGGACTGCCGGCCGCAGGCTCGGAAGCCGCCACCGGGTATTTGCCGGACTGATCAAGTTCCGAGTACGCCGGGCAGCCGGCAGGTGTCAACGTGCACAGTACCTGCGGGGCCTGCGGACCATAGTTGCCCACGGCGCCGGTCGTCTGCGACGAACCGGGTTCGTCCACCAGCAGCAAAGCATCGGAGAGACCCGTGTTTGGCTCGAAAATGCGGCTGGTGATTGGCGCATATGAGGTCACATACACGATGATGTTGGCCGCCGGAACTGGTGTTCCACTGGCCATATCCGGACCGCCGGCGCAGGTGATTACAATATCGCCCAAAAGTTCCGTATACCCCTCGGGGCGAAGTAATGCAGGAGATGGTACGCTGGTGGCGCACGAAAGCCCGGCGTACGTCGGCCCCTTGATTACGCCTATCTGGGATATCGCCGGACGGGCGAGGAGTAGCAGTACGAATGGCGCGAGGTGGTACTTACTAATGGTCTCCATGAGGTCAAGCAGACTAAGAGACCCGATTCTAGCAGCCAGCGACTTAGATTGAAATGGTACCTACGCGAAGATCTCGTCCACCGGCAGTTCTCCGCCGCCGAAGGCCGCCAGAGAGATGTTGTCGCCCGAATTGAAGACCGCCGGAATCCCGTCGCGGTGGAACACCGTGACGGACTTCCGCTCGCCGTCCACAATCCAGAACTCCATGGCGCCTCTGGTCAGACAAAATGCTGCTAATTCACGCAACTGCCGCTCGGTATTAGAGGGCGATTTCACCTCGATTACCAAATCGGGCGCGCCGCGGAAATCGTCATCGAGATCTAGGGCCGCCATTCGCGCGTGTGAGATCACGGCCACATCCGCGGCGCGCAGGTCGAACTCTGGCAACGCCCGAAACGGAATTTCGACACCCGCCTCTCCAAACTCCTTCAACCTGGGCTCCAACAGTCTCACCAGGCGCCGTTGCAATAGCCAATGCCGTGGTCTCGGTCGCGTCATCGCTACTACCTCGCCGAAATGCAGTTCGTACTCCGGTTCGCCTTCCGGCAATCGCCGGAATTCCTCCACCGTCATCAGTTGTGGTAGGGCAGCCATAAGCGTTATTTTACCTTTCCCCATTATACCTTGACATCCTACACATTCCTGCCGTATATGTAGAATGTCATGGGATCCGACAAGTCCGATCTCCTCCAGGGCACCCTCGACATGCTGGTCCTCAAGATCGTCGCCCTCGAGCCCGCGCACGGGTACGGCATCGCCCAGCGCATCCAGCAGATCTCGCGAGAGGTCTTGCAGGTGCAGCAGGGTTCGCTCTACCCCGCGCTCCACCGCCTCGAAAAACGCGGCTGGCTGAAGGCCGATTGGCGCGCCTCGGAAACCGGACGCGAAGCCAAGTTCTACTCCCTCACCCGCCTGGGGCGCAAACAGCTCGCCGCCGAGGCGGCCAATTGGGATCGCCTCGCCGGCGCCGTCCAACTCATTCTGAAAACCGTGGAATAGAGGCGCGGCTATGTTCTTTCGCAAAAAGCTGGAACCGCAATTGGATTCCGAAATCGCCTATCACCTCGATCGCGTCACCCAGGACTACATCGCACGCGGAATGGCCCCCGCGGAAGCCCGGCGCCGCGCGCTCGTCGAATTCGGCGGCGCCGCGCAAATCCGCGAAGACCTCCGCGACGTGCACCGCTCGCGCCTCCTCGCCGACCTCCGCCAGGATCTCGCCTATGCCGCCCGCACCCTCCGGCGCAGTCCCGGATTCCTGACCTCCGCCGCGCTCACCCTCGCCCTCGGTATCGGCGCCAACACCGCCATTTTCAGCCTCATCGACGCCCTCATCTTCCGTCCGCTCCCGGTCGTGCGAGATCCCTCGGCGTTGGTCGAGCTCGTGCGCGTGATCCCCGAACGCTGCTCCGATTGCCGCGTCTCCTATCCGCTCTACGAATATTTCCGCGACCGCCTCTCGTCCGTCACCGGCGCCTTCGTCGTCATGGACGTCGCCCACTCCATCACCATCGATGGCATCGACGAGGAAGTGAATGGCGACGAAGTTTCCGGCGGGTTCTATTCCACCATGGGGCTCTCGCCCGCCGCGGGCCGCCTGCTCGGCCCCCAAGACGACGCTGCCCCTACGCCCGTCGCCGTCTTATCTTACGACTATTGGCGCCGCCGGTTCGGCTGCAATCCCGCGGCCATCGGCAAAACGCTCATCTACGCCGACACTAGCTTGACCATCGTCGGCGTGGAGCCGGAAGGCTTCCCGGGCATAGAGCCGTGGCGCACCCGCGAGTTCACCACGCCGCTTTCCATGAGCGACCGGCTCGCCGGCGGCAATGGCGATTGGAAGCGCCGTTGGGACCAGAATTTCCTCCCGATGATGGCGCGCCTCAAGCCCGGCGTCTCCATCGACCGCGCCAACGCCGAGATCGACTCGCTTTTCGCCGCGTGGCGCAACGATAAGTCCCGCGACCTGCCCGGCCCGTTTTTCCGCGAGCGCTTTTCGCACGAACGTGCCGCGGCGTTGCCGGGCCTCGCCGGCCTCAACGGATTGCGTGTCGATTTCCTGAAGCCGCTCACCATCCTCATGGGCATCGTCGCGCTGGTATTGCTGCTCGCGTGCGCCAATATTTCCGGCCTTCTGTTGGCGCGCGCCGCCGCGCGGCAGCGCGAGATCTCCATCCGCCGAGCGTTGGGGGCAGGCAACAGCCGTCTGATGCGCCAATTCCTCGCCGAAAGCGCCCTGCTTGCGGTGTGCGGCGCCATCGCCGGATTCGCCGCCGCGCAATGGTTCGCTCGTGCGCTGGTCCACATGATGGCCAACGGCGATGTGCTTGCCCTCCGCCCGTCTCCCGATTGGCGCGTCTTCGCCTTCACCGCCGCCGTTTCCGCGCTCGCGTGCGTTCTGGCCGGCCTCGCTCCCGGTCTGAACGCCGGCAAGACCCGCCTCAATCCCGCCCTCACGCAGTCGCGCGTCGTCGGCAGTCACCGCCGCCTCGGCCGCTCGCTGGTGGTAGCCCAGTTCGCCATCTCCATGACCCTCCTCGTGGGGGCGAGCCTGTTCATTCGCACGCTGGTCAAGCTCTACAGCGTCGATGCCGGCATCCACACCGGCGGCGTGTTCGTCTTCAACGTCACCGCCAAGCATCATTTCCCGGACGCCCGCAGCGTGGAAATCGAGAACGACATTCTCGACCGCTTGCGCTCGCTCCCCGGCGTGGTGGCCGTTAGCGCCGCCGACATGCTGCCGCTCGGCAACGGCCTCTGGACGCGACAGGTGGCGGTGGAAGGTCACACCTTCAGCCCCGGAGAGGACGACACCGCCGCCGTCAACGCCGTCGCTCCCGGCTACTTTATCGTTACCGGCACGCCCCTGCTTCAGGGCCGCGACTTCAACCCCCGTGACGAATCGGGATCGGCCCCGGCCGCCATCGTCAATCAAACCTTCGTGCGCGAGTTCCTTCCCGGCCAGCCGCCTATCGGTAAGCACGTGACCTCGAATGACGTCACCTATGAAATCGTCGGCGTGGTGAAGGACGCCAAGTATGAAAACCTGCGCAAGGGAGTGCCCCGGACCCTTTACATTCCGTGGATAGAGCAGGGCAATATCGATTGGAAGAACCGCTCCCAGCCGATGGGATACAACTACCTCGCCCGCGTGTCCGGAGGCGATCCCATGCGCCTCGCGCCGCTGATGGAGCGCGCCATTCCGCAGATCGATTCCGCCATGCGCATGCGTTCGCCCGAGACATTTCAGGACCACGTCGATCGCACTCTTCTCAACGAGCGCATCATGGCCACGCTCGGCGGATTCTTCGGTCTGCTGGCGTTGATCGTCGCCTGCCTCGGCATCTTCGGCATCCTGGCGTTTCAAGTCTCCAAGCGCATCAACGAGATCGGCGTGCGCGTCGCTCTGGGCGCCACCCGCGGCAGCATCGTCACCCTAGTCCTCCGCGAAGTGCTTCTGCTCCTCCTGCCCGGATGTGCCCTCGGCGCCATCGCCGCGGCGTTCCTCACGCGCTTCGCCGCCAACTTCCTGTTCGGTGTCACCCCCACCGATCCCGTGGCCTTCGCGCTCGCCATCGCCGCCCTCACTGCCGCCACGCTCGCCGCCGGATTCCTGCCCGCCCTGCGCGCCGCCCGCATAGACCCGATGGCCGCCCTCCGCTGTGAATAGCTGGCAGGCGTTTTGCGGACGCCGGATGTGGCTCTGCTTACGCCTGCACCAGGAGGATCTGATTGCCATCAGGATCTTCGAGACTGAACCACTTTACGCCTGACCCCGGGCCGTAGAGGTCGTTTTTGACTTCGTTGACTTTTGCACCCTTAGCGCTGAGTTCGTTGTGGACGGCGGCAACGTTTGAGCTCGTAAAGTACAGTTTCATCGTGCCGGGCTTCATGTTTTCGTGAGAGGTGGTGAGGGTAATAGGAGCCCCGCCTCCCGGGAAACTAAGAGATACCCACCAGTAGCTGTCGTCTTTGCGGTTGTCCGATACAACCTTCAAACCAAGTGTGTCCACGTAAAATGCTTTTGCCTGCGGCATGTCGCTTACGGCCATGCTGAGCATCATAAGTTTGTCGACTAATTGCATATTTGTTTCTCCTTTGGTGATCGAGTTTCCGGAGTGCTGATCCCGTGATGATTGAGTTTGTGCCAGCACCGCGGCTGGCAGTATCGCACTAAGTGCGAGGTTAAACTGGCGTCTATTCATTTCGACTCCTTTAGACAATTCTGACTCCTGGCTCCCGACTCCTGGCTCCCCTATCCCGAACGGATACCAAGGGCGAAGCCTTGCTAGTTACTGCGTGTGCGTCAACTTATACCCGGCGGGCGCAAAATCAGCGATTCCTCTAATAAGCACCCGGTATGTGCCGAACGGCGCGGGGGCGATGGGCCTAACAAACAACCGCTGTACGCGATGAGCGGGCCGACGCCTCCCGGAAACTCACAGACACCGGCGAAGAGGAACAGGCCCTGCGGCACTGCGGATAACCAAGGCGCCACTATTCATGGCCGCCTCCGCTGCGCCAGGTAATCCGCCAACACCTGGAAACTGGCGCCGAAGCCCGCCTTCATGCCGTTGATTCCGCCTGCGAAGACGAAGGCTTCCTCGTCGCTTGCGTGGAACGGAACCGCGGTGATGGTGAGCATCGTTTTGCCCTCCTGCTCGGCGAGGGTCAGCGTGTTCAGAGTCTCCAGCGGATAGCTGGCGTTGGGTATCCACGGGTTGCGCGTGAGGCCGCCGTGCTCGTCGCTGAAGCCATTGAGCCACACCAGCCGCTCAGGTGCGGCGATCTCGCGGAAGACGAATCGGGCCCACATAGCGCGGCCGTCAGGGAATTTCATTAAGTAGTGGAAGAGTCCGCCGGGCTTGAGTTCGTGATGCACGATCTCGATCCTCGATCCCGGAGGTCCCCACCAGTGCTTCAGGTGCTCCGGTTGGGTGAAGGCGTTCCACACATCTTCGCGGGACGCGTCGAATGTCCGGCTGAAGGCGAATTCGGTTGCTGGGTTTGCCGCATTGGCTGATTGGGCCACGATGTTACTCCTTGGATTTGGTGTTGGATCTCTTCTTTCCTGAATCTCTGGTTTTTGATTTCGTCCTGGCCGCTTTCATCTGGCGCAGGTAGGCGTCGAGCCGGTCGAGGCTCTGCTCCCAAAATCGGCGATACTCTTCGATCCAGCTTGCGGCTTCCTCAAGCGGGCCCGCTTCCAGGCGGCAGGGACGCCACTGCGCTTCGCGGGCACGGGCGATGAGGCCGGCGCGCTCCAGCACCTTCAGGTGCTTCGAGACCGCCGGCATGGACATCTCGAAGGGCTTGGCGAGTTCGGTCACCGACGTCTCGCCCAGCGCCAACCGGGCAAGGATGGCGCGCCGGGTGGGGTCGGCGAGCGCGGCGAAGGTGGAGCTGAGTTGATCTTGCATATTAAACCAATCGGTAAAATAACCTTGCGGTTAACTATAAAGCGGCACACGATCGTTGTCAAGTGCTTTCGAAAGCTTTTCGGCAAACCGGCCCGTGACGCCGGGTTCACACGGCAAGCCATCCTGGACTTCGCCCGCAGCATCGACACCGACCACGCCGATGCCGTCGATTACATCGACGCGTGGTTGAACCAGGTCGAATTGTTATAGCGCGGCGATTGATAGAATAAAACCCGTGATCGACACCGTCGAAGTTCTCGTCCTCGACCTGCTGGAATGGCTCTCCCGCAAAGATCGATCCTACGAGGAAACCATGGACGCCTGGCGCACCTCCTGCCCCAAACTCCCGGTCTGGGAAGATGCCACCGATTGCGGCCTGGTTTCGGTTGAAAGCACCAACGGCCGCTCATCCGTACGCGTAACCTCCGCCGGCCGCGAGCTTCTCAGCAAGATGAGGCCTGAGCGCGTCCTGTGAAAGTATCCATTCTCGACGACTACTTCGACACCCTTCGCGCTCTCCCTTGTTTCCGCAAGCTCGATGGACCCGACGTGGAGATCTGGAACGATCACGTTGACGACATCGACGTGCTGGCGCGTCGGCTCAAGGAAACCGAAGCGCCGGTATTGAGTCGCGAACGGACGAAAACCTCCGGGCCGTTACTGGAACGCCTCCCGCGCTTGCAACTGATCAGCCAGCGAAGCGTCTATCCGCACATCGACATCGAAGCGTGCACCGGATTGGGAGTCACGGTCTGCTCCAACATGCACGCCGGAACGCCGTCCTATGCGGCCGCCGAACGGCAAACTGCGCGTTCATACCAAATCGGAATCCGTGGCCCGCGCCCTCCGCGAAAACCTGCTGACTTGGCCGGTCATATCAGAAATACGCTAACGTATTCTGCCGCAAACGCTCCCTGAGAAGCCGTGAAAAAATGCCCCAAACCATTTTTGGCCTCAGATGTTTTCAGTGATTTAGCCTGTGCAAAACGGGCCGAACAATCGATTTTTTCAGCTTCTGACGGTCGCGGCTCTGAACGAGGCTGCATAAAGAGGCGCGACCGTGAGGGAGCGTTTGCAGCGCGTCTGTTAGTACCCATTCCGCTCGAACCTAGTAGGACCACCGGTCCCGCTCCGAATGCGTAAGCTTAGCTGGAACGGCATTCCGGTATGACCAAACTCTACTTCGTACTGCTCTTCGGCGTGGCCTTCGGGGCTAGCGCCAACACCATCATTCTCAGCGGCGCCGTGACGCAGGACCTGGCGGACTCCGGCGCGACCGCGATGAACAATCCGCCGCTCAACAATGTCCTCGATAGGGCTGCCCGAAGTGGGTGCTCCGCCGCTCACGTTCCATCCGACGCCGCACGGCGACGTCACGCTGCCGGGGGCGCGATGGCGATCTTCCGGAAGGTCGATAAGGACTTCCTCGAGGCGGTGGAATGGGGCGCTGCCAATGAAGACGATTCGCAAGGCTACGCTTTGTTCCATGATCCCGCGACGCACGCCGACCAGTTGAAGTTGCTCGCCTGGACACGCGCCCATCCCGCCATCGTCCTCAAAGTGCTCCCGGAATCGCGCGAAGCGCGCCAGCGCGCGTACGCCGCGCAGGCGCTCGGATACGCCGAGCGATCGCCGGAGCAGATTGCGGCACTGGTGACGGCCGCCTTCGATCCCGACGATGGCGTTCGCAATAACGCCGTGCGGGCGCTGGAAGTGCTGTGCACGGTCGGTCCCGAGGTCACCCGCTAGATTCCGGCGGAGCGATTCATTCCGCTGCTGCACTCCCTGAGCTGAGTTGGATGGATCGCAACAAAGGCGCCGCGCTGTTCGATCGTATGACGGCCGGGCGCGATCCGGCGCTGCTGAAATTGCTCACGATCTGGCGCTCGATCCGCTGCGTGAGATGGCGCAATGGAAGGACTTTGGCCGCGCGTGGTATTCTCTTGTGATTCTCGGACGCATCAGCGGCATCGAGGAAAGCCGGCTGGAGTATTTGAATCCGCCGATGATCCCCGAGATCCTGCGCGCCGCGCAATAGACTGCGATATCCTTTGGGAAACCGAGGGAACTAAATGAAGCGATCTTTCCGGAAGCCGATGCTCACCCTGGCGGGTATGTGTCTGGCGATTCTTTCCGTGCAGGCGCAGAATCGCCTGAGCTTTTCGCCGTCGTCCTCGACCAGCGGGCACACGGCTCTGGGGCTCGCGCTGCGCAAGTTGAGTGTCTCCGGAACATTTTTGCAAGCCCCGGCGCATCCCGATGACGAGACCAACGCCCTGTTCGCGCTGTTCGGGTACGGCATGGGGCTGCGCGTTATCGACGTGCAGAACAATCGCGGCGACGGCGGGCAGAACGAGATCGGACCCGAATTGTTCCGCAATATGGCCGTGTTGCGGACGTCCGAACTGCTCTCGGCGCATCGCGTGGACGGCGCCGAGCAATACTTCACGCGCGCCATCGATTACGGCTATTCCTTCGACCCGGAGGAAGTGATCGCCAAGTGGGGCCGCAAGGATATCGTCGGCGATTATGTGCGGCTCTGGCGCATGCTGCGCCCGGACGTCATTATTACGATGAACATTCAGGGGCGCGGCGGCGACCGCGCCCACGAGGCGACCACGCTGCTGGTGCGCGAATCGTTCCGCGCCGCGGGCGATTCCGCGATGTACCCCGAACAGATTGCCGGGGGATTGCGGCCGTGGCAGCCGAAGAAGCTGTATTTCGCAGGCGGCGCGCCCGGAGGCGGCCGCGGCGGACGAGGCCAGGCGGCCGACGAAGCGCCGCGGCTCACACCCGTAAATACCGGCGCGTACGATCCGCTGCTCGGCCGCACCTATGCCGAGATCGGGAATGACGCGCGCAGTTATCACAAGTGCCAGGGGCTTGGAGCGATCGGGGTGGGATTCGGCGGCGGACGGGGCGGTCCGGCTCCGGCGCCTGCCGATGGCCGCGGCGCTCCCGCGGCCGGCCGCGGAGGACCGGCGCCGTTCGGCGGGCGCGGCGGCTACTCGCTGGTCGATACCACCATCGCCGGCGAAATGGAGAAGCCGGAAACGTCGGTGCTGGAGGGCATCGATATCAGCTTGACGGGTATCGCGCAGTACGCTGGCGCCAATCCGCCGCGCGCGCTCACCGATGCGCTGGCAGCGATCCAGAATCACGCCAATGCCGCTCAAACGGCCTTTGCGGTAGGCAACGACGCGGGGACCGCGGCGCCGGTGGACGCGGGATTGGCGGGCATTCGCGCATTGCGGGCGCAGTTGGGAAGCATGGGCCTCGATGACTCGGCCCGCTACGAGATCGACTTTCGCTTGCGTCTCAAGGAGCGCGATTATGAGGACGCCGTGCTCGCCGCGCATGACGTGGTATTCGATGCCTTGGCTGACGACGGCCTGGTCATTGCAGGGCAGCCGGTACAATTGCGTTTGCAGGCAACCAATCACGGCGCAACCGATATATCGGTGACGCGCGTGGAGATTGCGGGCTTCGATGGCGGGGGGAATTGCGCCGCGGGCGAGGCCAAAAAGGAGGCCGGATATACTTGCGCGACGGAAGTCCACATCCCGAAGGATGCCAGGCTGACCACGCCCTATTTCGACGACAATTACTGGAAGCATCCGGCGAATCAGGCCATCCAGATCTTCGACCCCGGCGTGCCGTTCGGCATTCCGTTCGCACCCACGCCATTTCGCGTCATCTTCCACGTGAAAGCCGGAGATGTGGAGGTCACGAAGGAACTGCCGGTGGAGTATCGGTACGTCAAAGACGTTTATTTCGGTGACAAGCGCATGGAACTGAACGTAGTCCCCGCCTTTTCGGTGCGGCTCTCGCCCGATCTGGCGGTGATTCCTTCGGCCGCCCAACAGGTCGCGCGCGAAGTGGTGGTAACCGTGACCAACGGCGCTAAAGGCGCGGCCAAAGCGACGGTGGCCCTGGATCCTCCCGCCGGCTGGCAAATCTCTCCCGCCAACGCGCAGATTGCCTTCGCGCACGAGGATGAATCGCTGTCGGCGCGGTTCGAAGTGACGGTGCCGCCGCGGACGAAGACCGGCGATTATGCGTTGCGCGCGGTGGTCACCTCGCCCGATGCCGCCGGCCGTAAGTTTACCGATGGGTATCTCGAAATCGAATACCCGCACATCCAGCGCCGCCAGGTGATCGAGCCGGCCGAAATTGCCATGAAGGTGATCGACGTGAAGACCGTTCCCGGCATCGACGTGGGGTATATCGTCGGCGTGGGCGACTCGGTGCCGCCTGCCATCGAGCAGTTGGGCGCGAAACTGAGCTACATCGATCAGGACGAACTGGCTTGGGGCGATCTTTCCCGGCACGATGTGATCATTACCGGCGTGCGCGCGTACGAACGCCGCGGCGACCTGCGCGCATACAATCGCCGCCTGCTGGATTACGTGGACCGCGGCGGCACGGTGATCGTGCAGTACAACAAGACGGAATTCAATCGCGAGGAGTACGGACCGTACCCCGCGCGCGTAAGCTCCAATCGCATCACCGACGAAACGGCGCCGGTAAAGGTGCTCGTGCCCGACGATCCGATCTTCCATTTCCCGAACCAGATCGGGCCGGCGGCGTGGGCAGATTGGGTGCAGGAGCGCGGATTGTATTTTCTGGGCGAGAAAGACCCGAAATACGTCGATTTGATTTCGATGACCGATCCGTTCAAGGACAATCCGGGGGAAAAGCTCGGCTCGCTGGTGGAATGCAAATACGGAAAGGGTCGCTGGATCTATCTGGGGCTGGCACTTTGGCGGCAACTACCGGCCGGCACGGTGGGCGCGTATCAGTTGCTGGCCAACCTGATCGCCCTGCCGAAGGCGGATTGGCGTAAGTAAAGCAGAGATTAGGATTTTTCTCTAGAAAATTATGCCCCACGCCCCACCAATGGATAGTGGTGATCAGAATCCAGGTCCGCGTGTGGTGTCCATACTGCCTCTCGGCGGCGCACATCCATCGCTCACGGCGAAAACTCTGGGAACGCGTCTTTTCCCTGGTTGCGCTGCCCTGCCGCTGCACCAATTGCGACGAGCGATTCTTCCGCTGGCGTTGGCATGTGGCGGCCATGGATGCGGACGGCGGGTAAGGGTCGCCAACCCGAGGCAACCTACGTCACCATTCCGCGCCGGACCGCGCTCAGCACTAATTCAGCCGTACTGTGCAGATCCATCTTCTCCATCAAGCGCCAGCGGTGCGTTTCCACGGTATGCAGGCTCAGGCCCAGGCGGTTGGCGATATCCTTATTACTATTGCCCTCTGCGAGCAATTGATAGATCTGGCGCTCGCGGTCGGTGAGGAGATCGTAGCGGTCGTTGGTCTCACGCGCGTCTTTGAGGCGGGCGAATCCGTTCTGAAATATGCGCGCCACGGCGGGGCTGAAGAACGCCGTGCCCTTCTGCACCGTCAGGATCGCCTGCACCAGCTCATCGCCGGCCGAGTTCTTGAGCACATAGCCGCGCGCGCCCGCCCTCACTGAGCGCAGCACGTAGCGCTCGTCGCTGTACATGCTGAGAATCAGCACGGCGGTGTGCGGCGAATGCTTGAGGATCTGCGCCGTGGCTTCAATTCCGTTGAGCTCTTTCATGGCGACGTCGACAATCGCCACGTCGGGGTGGTGGTCGCGCGCCGCCTGAACGGCTTCGATACCGGAGCTGGCTTCGGCCACGACTTCAAAATCGGCGTGGCTCTCGAGAATGTGGCGCAGGCCCTGGCGCATCAGCGTATGATCGTCGGCTAGCAGGATCCGGATGGACATCAGGCGGGGACCTCCGTTAACGGAATGCGGAGCGTGATGCGCGTGCCGCGGCCGGGAGCGGAGTCGACCACCAGCGTGCCGCCGGCAATGGCGGCGCGCTCGCGGATTCCCAGAAGACCGAGCCCGGTATTCCGCGCGGGCATGCCTTGCGGGTCGCAGGAAAATCCGCGGCCGTTATCTTCCACTTCCGCCAGAAGGGCGTCGGGAAGCTGGCGCACGACGACGCGCACTTTCGTGGCGCCGGAATGCTTCTCGCAGTTGTGCAGCGCCTCCTGAATCACGCGGTAGGTACAGGTGCGGGCGGGATCGGGCAGCTCATCCGCCACCCCCTCCTCCACGAAATCGCAGGCGATGCGATTGCGGCGCAGGAAATCCTCCAGTTGAAACTGGAGCGCGGGAACCAAGCCGAGATCGTCGAGCAAGGTGGGGCGCAGCAGCAGCGCCATGTTGCGGATGGTCTGCACGGTCTGCTCCGCCAACTCGTGAGCATGTTCCAGGGGACGGCGGGTGCCCGGCGGTTGAGGAGCGGCGAGCGCGTTCGAGATCTCGATTTGCAGGAGCGCCAGCGCCTGGCCGATTTCATCGTGCAGTTCGCGGGAAAGCTTCCGGCGACCCTCTTCTTCCACGTGAAGCAGGCGCGCGGAGAGCTTTTGAAGTTCGTGATAGTGGCGTTCCGCACGAGATTCCAGGGTTTGGGCGTGCTTCAGGCTGGCTCGGGCCACGATGACGCTCAGGAATACGCCAATCGCCAGCATAGTGATCAGACGCCAACCGCCGCGGCGGCGCGCGTCGGCGAAGTCGCGCTCCCCTTCTTCGAGTTTTTGCTGATCGGCGGCGGAAAGATCGAGCATGGCGTTGTACAATTCGCCCCGGCGCGGGACGATTTCGCGCTGCAGGAACTCCAGCTTGGCCTCGTCGGAGACGTTCAACATAGACTGCGGCACGGCTTCCGCTACGTTCCAGAATTCACCCAGGCTGCGGCGAAGCTTGGGGATGGCGGCGGCGCGGCCGGAATCCTGGTCGAGCAACTGGAGCGCGCGGTCATCCTCCGTCTTCAAATCGTCGAGTTGAGCATGGAGAACGGCGGCCTGAGCGGGGGTAGAGACGATGAGGAAATCGCGAACGTAGTTGCCGGCCTGCCAGAGATTGAGGCGGAGGACGCGGAGAGCCCGGTCCTGTTCGGCATAGTGACGGTAGATAATCAGATTCTGCGCGGAGAGGCTGTTCTGAATACGCCAGGCTTCGAAGGCGGAAAGGACGAGGACCGCAATGACAGCAATATAACCGGCTCGCAGAACAGCATGCTGACTCAGGCCCACCGGCACTCTAGTAATATTGTATCGCCGCAAGCTCGATTGTGGGCCCACCGCGGGGTTGGAGAGAATACAACATTGACTGTATGGTATCGGGCGGCGGCTGACCCTAGAATTGAATCATTCATGGTTAGCACCGCCTCGCATGGCGCAGGGGCGGTCCTGACGCGAGTACCAGGGTTGCCTCGGCAACTACTGAAGGGCAGGTCCCGTCCTGCCCTTTTTTTTGTGTCCAGACATTCCCGAAGTTGCGGTGCGACGGCCGCCCAACACCATACACTAGGAGAGCGATGACTGTTACGGTCTTTTCCGGGGTAGTGTTCCTGATATCGGCGCTGGCAGGATTTCTGGGCGCCCTCACCGGGCTCGGCGGGGGCGTGGTGGTGACTCCCGTTTTGACGCTGATGCTGGGCGTGAACATTCACTACGCCATGGGCGCTTCGCTGGTTTCGGTGATCGCGACCTCCTCGGGCGCGGCAGCGGCTTACGTGAAGGAAGGGCTCTCCAATGTGCGCGCGGGTATGCTGCTGGAAATTGCGACCACGGCGGGCGCGGTCGCCGGCGCTCACCTGGTATCGGTTGTGCCGGTCCCGGCGCTGGCCATCGTCTTCGCCGCCGTGCTGCTCTATTCCGCATGGCATTCCCTGATGGGACACTCGTCGCGCGACGGGCACCCGCCCGATCCGTTAGCGGAACGCCTGCACCTTAACGGCTCGTATCCTGGTCCCACGGGGCCGACGCCCTACACGGTAACCCGGGTGAAGGCGGGATTCGGCCTGATGGCGGTAGCGGGATTGCTTTCGGGGCTGCTTGGAATCGGGTCGGGCGCCATGAAAGTCGTGGCCATGGACCAGGTGATGAAGATTCCGTTCAAGGTATCCACCACCACCAGCAATTTCATGATCGGAGTGACGGCCGCGGCAAGCGCGGGCATCTATTTGCGCCACGGCTACATCAGCCCGGGGCTGGCCATGCCGGTGATGCTCGGCGTGTTGGGAGGATCGCTCGTGGGCGCGCGGCAGTTGAGCGGAGCCAACGTACGGGTGCTGCGGCGCCTGTTCGCGGTGGTGATCGCGGTGATGGCCATCGAGATGGTGTATAGCGGCGTGACGGGAGGGATGCGATGACCGATACCCAGATGGAACAAATCGTGGGGAATCTGTTGCGGGCCGGCGTGATGCTGGCGGCGGCAGTGGTGCTCGCCGGCGGAGTCTGGTATCTGGCGGCGCACGGCGGAACGACAGCGGATTACCGCGATTTCCATGGCGCGCACGGAAAGATGCCCTGGACGCAGGGTTTACCGGCGCCGCTGGCCACCATCGAGATCGGTCTGCTGCTGCTGATCGCCACGCCGGTGGCGCGCGTGGCGTTTTGCATTGCGGCTTTCGCGGTGGAACGCGACAAGATGTACGTGGGGTTCACGTTGGTAGTACTGGCCATACTCGCGTATAGCCTGCTGATGAGTTGAAGAGCCGTGACCGCCAGGGAGCGGTGCATTTTGCATGGGTCATGGGAAAAGCACCGCTCCCTCGCGGTCGCGGCTCAGTAACGAGGCGGTGCGCGGCGCGAAAACGAGGCGGTGCGCGGCGCGAAAAAGCGCGGCGAGAAAGAAGCGGCGCAGCTCGCTCGGCGTTATGTCACCGGATTGCGCAACACGCCGATTCCCGCGATCTCCACTTCGACGGTATCGCCCGGAGACATCTTGCGCGTGCTGCCGGGTGTGCCCGTATAAATAATGTCGCCCGGAAGCAGCGTGACCCATCCGCTGATCCAACTGACAATGGTCGGACAATCGAAGATCAGGTCAGACGTATACTGCTTCTGCACCGATTCGCGATTCAAGCGCGTCTCGATCAGCAGGTTGCCGTAATCCATTCCGGTAACGATGGCGGGGCCGAGCGGCGCGAACGTATCGCTTCCTTTGGCGCGCCACCATTGCAGATCCTTGCCCGAGCCGTGTTGCCAGTTGCGTTCGCTCACGTCATTGCCGCAGGTCACGCCAAAAATGGCATCGCGGGCTTCATCCACGGACGCACCTTTTGCCGGCTTCCCGACCACCACCACGAGCTCACCCTCATAGTGCATGTCGGTGGCGTCGCGCGGGGTCACGATGGGGCCGCCGGGATCCTGGAGGGCAGTCACCGGCTTATAAAAGATCTCGGGACAGTCCGGCTGCGGGCGGCCGGCGAGGTGACTCTTGTAATTGCGCCCCACGGCCAGAATCTTCCCCGGCTGGCAGGGTGCCAGCAGCGTCACATCCGAGAGCTTGAATGTCTCACCGGACGGCGTGCGGCTGCCGAAAAGGTCGCCTGAGAACGGCCGGACAGTGTCGCCGTCCAGAGTGGCGTAGCCCGTGGTCGAACCGAAGCGATAACGAATGTATTTGGTCACGCTCCGCTATTGTAGCGCCGGGGCAAGCGGGGCAACGATCAGGATCGGGGGCGTGGGGGCGGCGACTCCGGCCTCCACTTCCATGGTGACGGCGATGGCGGCAGTCGTATTCGCATCGATGGGACCGGGCATCAGCCGCATCACCGTGCCATCGCTCTGCGATTGGAACATTCCGGCCGGCACAGGGTTGGCGCCCTTGGCTTTCGGTATCAGCCAAAGCTCGTATGCCTTACCGGCAGGCGCGGGTGGCAGATTGGACGCGATGAGGAGCGCGCCCTTCGCAGGATTGTAGAAAAGTTTACCTTTGGGCACGGGCTTCTTCTCGCCGAACGAGGTGACGGTGGTATCGGCGCCGTTCATCAGGGCAAACGCCTCATTCAGACGAGTGAGTTCGATGATCTGGGCGCGCGATTGGTCCGTGAGCCTCTCCACCTGGCGCGAGAAATCCGCCTCACGGCCGCCAAAGTAGACTGCGGCGGCAAGTAACAGAGCAGTCGACCCGGCGAACAACGGCGTCCACCCGAATCCGCGATGTTCGACCCCCACCGACGCCAGAATCCGGCGCCGCAGCTTCGGGGATGGCGCCGCGGGAGCAGCGGAACCGCCCAGGAGCGCGACCATTTCGCGCGCGCGTTTCGTTTCCGACATACAAACCTCGCAACCGCGGCCCAGGTGCGCGTGGATCTCGTCACGCTCGGGTTCTTCGGCCAGGCCGAGCGCGTACAACTCGTAGTGGTCCCGCAATTCGGAGCAGTTCATGCCGACACCGCCTGAGCTCCGAGCTCATCGCGCAGAACTTTCAGGGCCGCGCGGACCCAGGTCTTGACTGTGCCGAGGGGTTGCCCCATGCGTGCGGCCATCTCTGTCTGCGAAAGCCCCTCGAAGTAGGCCAGTTCAATCACCTGGCGCTGGTTGGGCGAGAGTTTTTCGAGGGCCGCCTTCACCACGCGCGCCTTGTCCGAGGCCAGGATGCCCGATTCCATGTCGGTATAAAGAGAAGGATGGTCGGTCTCCTCGAATTCCACGGTGTTGCGTTCCCGCCCGCCGGTGGAACGGATGTAATCGATGGCGCGATTGCGGGCCACGGCGAGCAGCCAGGGCCCTATCGCGCCTTTTTGCGCATCGAAGGCCTGTACGCGGTTCCACACGCGGAGGAAAGTTTCCTGCACCAGGTCTTCGGCGATGCCGGCGTCGCGCACCACGCGCAGAATGAGTGAGTACGCGATGCGGCCGTAGCGGTCGTACAGCTCGGCGAGCGCCTGCGGTTCACGGCGTTGCAGGCGAACGATGAGTGCGGCGTCGGCTTCCGTGGAGCGAAACGCCAGCAGGATGGGTAGCAGAAACATTCGGAACTTTCTAGCGCGCGATCCGCATGCGATCAGGTGTCAGCGCGTCCTATTGTATATACGAGTGCGAACGCCGCGCAAGATTGGGTGCACCGCGGTAATTTTTCCAGCGCCGGGACGTGGATTGGCACTCGATGAATGACGAAACGCGGCGTGAAATGCATTTTTTTCTTGACTTTCGTCGCGAACAACCTTATATATGAATCACATTGCGATTTTTTTGAATCGCAAAATCTGATGTTAGGGAGAATAAATCGATGAAGAGCGCAACCAAAAAGAAAGCCGCCCCGAAGAAGGCTGCTCCGAAGAAAAAGAAGTAGTCAGGGCGCGCCCTGAAGAAGGGCTCAAAACAAAGGTTCACTTCAAGGCCCCGATTTTCGGGGCCTTTTTCATTGTTTCGGGCATTTCCCTCCGAGATCCTCCCTCCCCCGCGGTTCCCTTGCAACGTCGTCGATCGGCCCTCAGCGCACCTGGAGGAGCGCCCGGAACGTCTCTCCCATGCCGAAGAGCAGCGTCTTGAGCTGCATCCGGCGGCGGAGATCGCCGCCCTCGCCGAGCGCTGACGCGAATTGGTCGGCTTCGCCGGCGGAGAGCAGCAATTGCGCGAGCGTCGAAAGGCTTTCGGTGCGCAATCCGTGGAGCGCGCCGCGTGCTTCGAGGGCAGTGAAGTTCACGTGCGCGGTGATGTCGCGGAGGCCGGGCTCCTGGAGGACATCTTCGAGCGCGGTGTGCCGGCGATATCCCATCAGCGTGCCGTAGGGGAAACGCACAGCTTCGGCGCGCGTGTATCCGTAATCGATGGTCAACACGTAGCCGGCGCGCAGCCCGCGCGCGATGCGGTCCATCCACGTGAGCGCGGGGAGATTGATTTCGTGCCAGCCGCCTTCGTGAGGCGCGGGGAAATAGGCGCGCAGGTAATCGGCGGCTTCCGGCGAGACCTCGCCACCTTCCTGCCACACGAAGCGATTGTCGTGAAAGGCGACAAACTGTTGGCGGAACTTGCCTTCGCGAAAGACCGCGACATCGACGGGCAGAGCGTCGAAGAACTCGTTGGAGAATACGACGCCGCGGAACTCCGCCGGGATCTCGCCGGAATCGATATCGACCGGGACGTAGCGCCATTCGGAAAACGCTCCGCCCATTTCCCGCCGGCCGGCGCCAAGTTCGACGACGGTGAAATCGGAAGGCTCTCCCAGGGCGCGGAAGAGCTGGCGAATGCGCGCGGCGATCAGGATGCCGAAAACGGGTTGGATCTGCTCGGCAGTGTAGAAATCGCCTCCTTTGCCGAAAGGATCGCGGGGCCGGCGGTAGTAGCCGTGAACCGGATGATACAGCGCGGTCTCCATGAATTGCGCGAAGGGAAGCGGACCGGAGCGGGCGATTTCGGCGGCGAGGAGTTCGGCGGCGGGGGTCATGGGCCGGAGTTATGAGCGAGCATCGCGGCTCTGCGGGGTGTGAACGAACATCTCCACCAGGTAGTCGTGCATGCAGTCGTAGAGGTAGCGCTGGAAGGTCCACGGAAATTGCGGATGCTCGAGATCGCGGGGATGGATGGGCGCGTAATAGGTGTGCAGTTGGCGGCTTTTCAACTGGATGACGAGTTCGATGGCGCCGTTGTGGTCGCGGGCCGAGAAATCCAGCAGGGCGTGATCGTAACGGGCGATTTCGGCCTGCACTTTTTCGAGAGGCGTCACGGACTTATGCTAGCAAGTATGCCGTTGCCGCAGACCATCCGGGTGAAGCTCAGCTCCGAAGCGGCGGAGGCGATCGCGCTGACGCCGGTCGTGGTGCAGGAACTGGCGGTGCGCGATCTCATCGGGCACATGCTCGGCATCACCGGCAAGGATGAAACTCGCATTCGCGAACTGCTGAAGCGCGGCACGCTGGTGAGCGGGGCGTCGCGCTTTCGGTGGACGGGGTGGGAGGCCGATGCAGACGGCGTGCGGGAAGTGCTCGGGACGTTTCCCGATGCCGACCCTTCGCGGCAGTTCGAAGCATCCCGCTGCGTGCGCGCGATTCTGCGGGGCGGACGGCAGGCGATCGAGATTCCGCGGGAGGCCGGCGCCCGCAAAGGGTTGTTTCAGCGGGCAAGCTTCTGGGATCTGCTGATGGAAGTGGCTTCCGCGGCGAACGCGGCCTACGGCGGGTATTCGTATCGCGATCGCGCGGACTGGTTCCGGCGCGAGCTGACCGTGGCGGAAACGGAGCGGATTCGCGCGGGGAGCGACTCCGTGCGATTCAGCACGATGCGGGATCAGGTTCGCGACGGCGCGTTCGTGCAGATGGAATTATGCGTAATCCGGGAAGAGGTATAAGCCAAACGGATGGACACGGATGCACACGGATAGAAAAGATCTCGGCGTTAATCCGTGTGTATCTGTGTCCATCCGTGGCCATACTACTGCCAGGCAACTTTCCGGGTCCCCGGCGGTTCAGTGCGCAAGCGCCTTCGTGCAGATCGAGCGGATTTCTATTGGCGTTTATCTGTGTTCTATTCTTCTTGGCCTGCGGTCACTCTTCCGGCAGCTCTCCGGTGTCCTCGGCGCGATTTTCGAACTTCGTCTGAGCGTGTAGAAAAACGAGGTTTACGGTCCCGGTTGGGCCATTGCGCTGTTTGGCGACGATCAGCTCCGC
>Ga0181538_10000321_pt1 | contig 56476 bp, 37 predicted proteins | sample PEATcosm2014_Bin_40_FD_119773 | JGI IMG/M metagenome (GOLD analysis project Ga0181538, IMG submission 119773) | Peatland microbial communities from MTU Mesocosm Facility, Houghton, MI, USA - PEATcosm2014_Bin23_30_metaG | ecosystem: Environmental > Terrestrial > Soil > Wetlands > Peat | place...
ATCAGTCAATATTGGACCTGACCGGCAAAGACGCGGGGAAAGAGCGATACCTGGCCTTCCTCGGGCAAATTATCAATATCGCCCGCGTGCAGATGGGCGACCTGCAAATGTCAAAAGAACCTGTGTTAAATTTTGATGATATACATCTTCCCGAAAAATTGGACACGGAAAAGGTTGAAACACCATTAATTCTCATTTTCACCCCGACATCATGGCTGATTCCGAGGCCGACCTATATTGATTTCAGGAAAATATTCGATAAGTATTTCAAATATGAGAAGGGGTTCATTATTCTGGGGAATGAGTTTTTCAAGATACAAGGCCGGTTCCCGATCTCATTCACTATTTGGAGCTACAAGCAAAAGAGTGAAGGAAATAAAAACAGCGTTGTCGTGACAGACTTGACGCATCTCAAAAATTCTGACATTCAAATTAACTGGAATGTGGACCTGACCCAACTTAAATCCAAACTATTTCCACTTATCCGAAGTGCAAAGAGTGTCAATTATTCTATTAAGAGGGAATCAATCAAGGATTGGTGCTGCCAGCAGATGTATGATTTTAAACGCGACCCCACAAAAGCAGAATTAAAATCAAATACAGTTTATGGTGGCCTCCCCATCAGTGACCCAAGGAGAAACAACAAGAAAACATACGGAGTGACAGATTCTAAATTCATCGGCTTCATGGATGATAATACACCCGTTAGGGTTCGCGAAGATAATTATGGAAGAATTTCAGCTGAAAGCGACCGTGTATGGTTTAGATTGGATAACGACCTCAAATCAAGCAACAAAACGCAAATTCATAATGGCCCCCCTGATAAATATGGTTATTGTTCATTTGATTTGCCTTCAGCACGAACAACATTTACGTGGTTTGCTCTTACAAAAGCATTCAATGGAATTTATCCAATATGGGCAAACCAATTCGATATTTGGGCGCCAAAAATACCCAAAGATCGGGAGAGAAGTATTTATTCACTTTGTTTTGCGTTTGGCTTGGCTGAAAATGGATGCGTGGTTACACGATTTGAGAAGGATAACCCCGTAAATGACGCTCCGGAAGTGTTCGTTGAGAACCCCCTCTGCCCCACCAACCCTGAATCTTTCTGGTCAACAACGCTCGACAGTGAGATCGTTGCCAAGCCAAAACTGGCCGGTGAACTGGTTGAGCTTATCCGGCAACTGTACAAAACATGGAATCGGAAATACTGCAAAGGACAACCCCTGTACAGCGTGGGGCTACACGACGAGCCGTATTTCAAGTATTTCGATTACAAGGATTTTCTCACCCCGCATTCGGGGCTTATTCAAATCAGGAAATACGCTGAGAATCATAATAAAGAAGACCTCTTGGAACTTTTTGAGCAAATTTCAACGAAAACAAAAGAAGTACGCGAAGAGATTTACCGTTTATTGGTGGAAGAATTCGAATATTTTAAATAGTTACCAAGCAGTTCATAAATAAAAACATAATATTTGGCATTTTTAGCTGAAAAATCTTTTCCATTTACATCGCGTCAGCAAAAGAATCGGCGCCGTCATAAGCACCAACGATTTGGCTGGCGATGACGGGGATAAGGAACCCCCCTTGATAAGGGGGGCAGCGTAGCGAGGGGGGATCTTCGACCGCGATGCGCTTCGAAATTGCGGGTTATAACCCTGAGAAAAAAATACGGTAAAGTTTAGTAAAGTTTTGGTAAAGTTTTCCTTTAAAGGTATAGCGGAGGTCTCCCCTGCTGTTTTTCACGCCTTCCGCTCGAACTGGCGACTCTCAATTTAATTGTTGATGATACCGATACGGAATGACTATATTGGTATTAATTGTTTATCTTAGTATTTTATGACCAAGGGGGCTTTGGATGTATCCTCAAGTGATGGTTTATATTATTAAATCAACGGTATTATTTTAAAGCACTTAAAATGAAACGATCCATGCGAACACGCGCCATGGCGGTAATCGCGATATCCGGGATCATTCTCGGATGTATCGTAACGTTCGATGCAGCAGGCGGTATGCTGCCCGGCGACATCGCCGCCGCCGCCGGAACTCCCCTGGTCGCGGCGCACAGCATGACCCGCGCGCTTTACTCGACGTATAACGGCAGACTTTTCCAGGTTCGGCGCGCGTCGGACTCAAAGACCAAGGACATCGGGGTGACCGGTGCAGGCGGCTACGTCAACATGGATACCTTGAATGATTTCTGTTCGGGAACGACCTGCACGGTTTCTGAATTATATGATCAGAGCGGGAATGCCAATAACCTGACGCAGGCAACGGTCGATAGTCAGCCGGGTCTTGCGTACTGGTCCATATCCAATGGCACGCTGGTCCCCATGGCCGTAACGGTAAACCATCAATTCTTGAGAAACAGAACCAGTACGACCAAGATCCCCACCGGCTCGGAAAGCCAGACCGAGTATTTTGTCGTCCAGGGACTTTACTATAACGGCGGGTGTTGTTACGATTATGGCAACATGGAAAATACGGTTCACGACAACGGCTCCGGCACCATGGACGCATTGTATTTCGGTTCCTCTACCGGGTGGACAACGGGCGCCGGTCCCGGTCCCTGGGGAATGGCGGATATGGAGAATAATCTGTTCGCGGGCCCCGATAAGAACAACCCGGGCAACCCGACAACCCTTGAGAACCTTGTCATGGTGTTGTCCAAGACGAACGGGACGACTTCATGGGCGTTAAAGGTCGGAGACGCCAGCGCCGGCCCGCTCAATACGTACTACAGCGGGAACCTGCCAAACGGGTATAGTCCTCTTCATCAGGAAGGCGGGTTGTCGCTCGGCGAGGGCGGCGACGGCTCGAATCGCGGCAGCGGAGCGTTCTTCGAGGGGGTTGTCATCGCGGATCTCACCAGCGACGCGACCGACAGTCTGATTCATGTGAATTTGACGAGCGTGTACGGCACCAGCCAACCCGATGCGTTCACGCCCGCCGCGGATCCGTCTCTGGAAACATGGTGGGATGGAAACGACACCTCGACGATGACCTTCAGCTCCGGCACGGTCGTTCAGACGTGGACCGATAAATCCTCTCACCATTACGCGGCGGCGCAGGGAACCGCCTCGCAGAGGCCGACCTATGTCCCCGATCTGTTGAACGGCAAGGGAGGACTTCGATTCACTCGCGTGAACAACGGCCTCCTTACCTCGACGGACAACGATAATGCGTTCGGCCGCGGTTTTTCGATTTTTTACGTGATCCAACCCTTGTCCATACCTGCGGATAATCTTTCCGTGTTGACGCAATCGACCTCCACGGTCGGCGAGCCGGGACTGGGATTTACCAGCGCCGGCGCCAACGCGATCGCCGAGTTCGGTTTTTCGGAAACGGGCGGCGCTTTGAAGAACACCTTCTTCGTGCCGTACATCGACGAGTTCGTTTCGGCAACGGGAGCGCCCCTCGCGGGCGGCGCCTTCAAGGCGACTCCCTATGTCAACGGCGCGGCCGGGAGCACCCTGGACCAGACCATCGCCCACGCGTACACGGCGACGGGACTCCATATCGGTTCCGATAAGTTCGATGATTCGTATGACGGGTATATCTACGAAATCGTCGTTTCGTCGGACACGACAGCGGCGACACGGCAGAAATACGAAGGATATTTTGCCTGCAAATACGGCTTGCTGGGGTTCCTGCCCACCGGGGACTTTTCAACCGCAGCGCTCTCTCCGACGCAGCGCCAGGGGGTTCATCCGGCGTCAGGGGTATTTTCACGGTCGGGTTTCCTTTATATCAACGTGCCGGGAGAAAAAGCAAGAGTATGCATCTGCAATCTCCTCGGCAGAACCGTCTATGAGCGCACTTTTACGGGCATGAACCCCGGCAAGGCTATCGTGATAGATTTACATAAGGATATTAATGGCAGGGCTTCGTCCATGCTTTTCGTGAACGTGGAAACCGGGGGTAAAACCATGGGTGCGATGGTACCCGTAGAATAGTGAGACGGTATGAAAAAAAATAACGTGTATTTATTGACGCTTGTTTTTATGTTTGCATCGTTATCAAATACCGCAAACGCCCAGGTAACTACGGCTACGGTGAACTTGACAAGTATAGAACAAACCATCAATGGTTTTGGCGCGAGTACGGCCTTCGATTCAGAGATAACCCAGGCCCAGGCCGACGTGGCTTTCGGCAATGCAAACAATCAATTGGGACTTACTATTTTGCGCGTTCGGATAGCTCCGTCCGGATCATGGAATAGTGAAAAAATGAATGCCCGCATGGCAAAGGCGCTCGGCGCCACGATACTGGCGACTCCGTGGTCGCCGCCCGCTTCAATGAAAACGAACAACAGTACGGTTGGCGGCGAACTGTCAATGGCCTCCTACGCCGCATATGCCGCCTACTTGAAGGCCTTTTGCGATACCCTCGGGGACGTGGACGTCGTATCGGTCCAGAATGAACCGAACATCACGGTGACGTATGAATCGTGTACATGGAGTGCGACGCAGCTTCTTAATTTCTGTAAGAACAATGCATCCTCCATCGGTACGCCGGTCATAATGCCGGAAACCTATAACTTCGATACATCGTACTCAAACCCCACGCTCAACGATTCGGTTGCGGCTTCCCATATTTCCTATATAGGATTGCATCTTTACGGGGCCACCATGAAGGACTACACCAACGCCTTGAATAAGGGGAAAAGGCTGTGGATGACGGAATATTATTTGAACTCCGATGCCATGGACACGTGCCTGATTATAGGAAAACAAATACTGGATTGCATGTATAACAACATGAGCGCTTATGTCTGGTGGTATCTGAGGATGCCGGGCTGCAACATCATTAATTACGATGGCTCCATTTTGAAAAAAGGGTATACCATAGCCCAGTTTTCCAAATTCGTCCGTCCGGGATATCACCGGGTTGACGCTACCTATGAACCTCAGACGGGCGTATACGTCGTTGCATTTAACGGCGCCCAGACCGTCATCGTGGCGGTGAACCAGAACACCGCTTCTAAAAGCCAGCCATTTACATTTCAGAATGGTACGGTAACGACGGCGGTCAAATACACGACATCGAGCGCCAAGAGTATCAATAACGACGGGAACGTCGCCGTATCCGGCAATTCATTTACCGCCACCCTGGACGCGCAAAGCATAACGACCTTTGTCGGAACGCCCTCAACCTCGATCGCCTTTTCTCAAGCGTCTTCACCCGCATCTTCTACGATGATGCCGTTTAACTCCCTCCCCGCAGGCGAGATATCGCTTACGCTTTATACATTGAACGGTCAAAGATGCGCGGAAAAAAAGGTATTGAATCAACGGTACGGCCCGATTAATTTTGAGCACGCGCTCAATGACATCGTTCCCGGCAGCTATATCCTGCAAATGAAAGCAGGCAATAAAACGTATGCGGCGGTAAAATGGAGCAAATTTGCGTGGTAGATTGCGCAGAGGAGTGGCCGTCGTATGAAATAAATACGTTATAACATTATCAATAACAATATGTTATCATGGCGCTAATAAACCGCTAAAAGATGCGTGCGCGGGTAGAAACCCTGCGGGAAAGCGAAAGATGTAAAACGGTAAAGTTTTGGTAAGGTTTTAGTAAATAAGTTATACCTATCTCGTTGATATTTAAATGAAATTTCCCAGTTGATAAAAGAATATTAAACCATCGGTTCAAAGCAACCGTAGTAGAGGTCTTCCCTGCACATGACGTCACGCCTTCTGTTCCCGCTGCTGGATCTTCGTCCATTCGTCCCGCAGCGTCACGGTGCGATTGAAGATGAGCCGGTCGGCCGTGGAATCGGGGTCCGCGCAGAAGTAGCCCAGCCGCTCGAACTGGCAGCGAAAGCCCAAGGGTGCGCTTTTTAATGCCGGCTCCAGCTTTGCCGGGAAAATCGAGGTCAGCGAGTTCGGATTCAGGTTGAGCAGGAAATTCCCCTCGGGCGCGTCGTCGGGATTTTGTTTTGTAAACAGCCGGTCATAGAGACGCGCCTCCGCGTCAAACGCCCGCTCCGCCGACACCCAGTGGATGGTTGCCTTGGGCGATCGGCCATCCGGCGCGTTGCCGCCGCGCGTCGCCGGGTCGTAGGTGCAATGAAGCTCGATGATCTCCCCGGTCGCCGGATTCTTGACCACGCCGGTGCAGGTGATGAAATAGGCATACCGCAATCGCACTTCCCTGCCCGGAGCGAGCCGGAAGAATTTTTTCGGCGGCTCCTCCATGAAATCGTCGCGTTCGATGAAAATTTCGCGGCCAAACGGCGTCTTCCGGGAGCCGGCCGACGGATCCTCCGGATTGTTGACCGCTTCGATCTCCTCGGTCCGCCCTTCAGGATAGTTATCGATGATAACCTTGAGCGGCTTCAGCACCGCCATGAAACGCGGCGCTTTCTTATTGAGATCCTCGCGAATGCAGAATTCGAGCAGGGCCGCGTCCACCATGCTGTCGCGTTTGGCAACACCGATGCGTTCGGCGAACATACGGATCGCCTCCGGCGTATACCCGCGGCGACGGAGGCCGGAGAGGGTCGGCAGGCGCGGATCGTCCCAGCCCGAAACATGCCCCTGCCGTACGAGTTCGAGGAGCTTCCGTTTGCTCATGACGGTGTAGGTCAGGTTGAGACGGGCGAACTCCATCTGTCGCGGATGGTGGACGGGGAGCTGGTCGAGAAACCAGTCGTAGAGCGGACGATGAATCTCATACTCGAGCGAACAGAGCGAGTGCGTGATATTTTCGATGGAGTCCTCGAGCCCGTGCGCCCAGTCGTACATGGGGTAGATGCACCACTTGTCGCCCTGGCGGTGGTGCGGCTCGCGAATGATACGGTACATGACCGGATCGCGCAGGTTGATGTTCGGTGATGTCATGTCGATCTTCGCCCGCAGCGTGCGGGAGCCGCCCGAAAACTCGCCCCGGCGCATGCGCTCGAACAGGTCGAGGTTCTCCGCGACGGATCGGTCGCGGTTCGGGCAGTTGCGGCCGGGTTCGGTGAGGGTTCCCCGGTGCGCGCGCATCGCCTCGGCGTCGAGATCGCACACGTAGGCCTTTCCTGCCTTGATAAGCAGGATCGCCCATTCGTACATTTTCTCGAAATAGTCCGACGCGAAATAGAGGTGCTGGCCGAAATCGCAGCCGAGCCACTTTACATCCTCAATAATCGCCTGTACGTACTCCTCTTCCTCTCTGCTCGGATTGGTGTCGTCGAAACGCAAGTGGAATTCGCCGTTGAATTCGAGCGCCATGCCATAATCGATATGCAGCGCCTTGGCATGGCCGATGTGCAGATGCCCGTTGGGCTCGGGCGGAAACCGGGTAACGACGCTTTTGAAACGGCCGGACTTCAGATCTTCGACGATGGCGTCGCGGATGAAGTTGGCGGGCGATTCCGCGCCGGGATTCTCTGGTTTTACGTTTTCGTGTGTCATAAAAGTCGTCCTTGAATACCGCCGTTAAAAGATAATTATTCTTTTATTGATCCAATGATTGAGATCGCTTTTTTCAGACGTCGAACGACCTCGTCTTTGCCGAGTAATTCCATGATTTCGAAAAGGCCCGGACCGAAGCTTACCCCCGTCAGGGCGAGCCGGGTGGGATGAATGAGTTGACCGATAGGTATCCTGGTCTCTTCGGCATGAGCATGATAGAGCGTCTCAAGTGAAGCGGCATTAAAGACCGCCAGACTTTCCAATTTTCCCGTAATAACGGATAGGATCGGCGCGCTCTCGGGGGTGAAATGTTTTCTTGCCGCGTTCTCTTCGTAACGTTCCGGTTCGCGAAAAAAATAGTCGGCGTTATCGATCAGCTCGGTCACTTTTTTCGACCGCACCTTGAGAAGATCGATAATGGCTTTGAAATAGGGGTCGTTCCGATCGCGCTCCGAGTCGATCCACCCCTGTTCTTTCCAGAGAGGAACCACCTCGCCGAGAAGGGATGCGGCGCTTCGCTCGGCCATATAAAGCCCGTTCATCCATTCGAGTTTCTTTTCATCGAATACCGCCGCCTTCGGCGAAACATGGTCAAGCGAAAATGCCTCGATAAGTTCTTTTTTCGACATTTTTTCCCGCTTATCCCCCTCGCCGGGCGACCAGCCGAGCAGGGCGAGAAAATTGAAAAGCGCCTCGGGAAGGTACCCTGCGCGCTTGTAATCCATGACCGACGCAGCGCCTTTGCGTTTGGAAAGTTTTTTGCCGTCCGGCGCGAGGATGACCGGCAGATGGGCAAATGCAGGCGGGGTCCAGCCGAACGCCTCGTACAGAAGCGCATGGCGGGGCGTGGAGGCGATCCACTCATCGCCCCGCAGCACATGCGTAATGCCCATGAGGTGGTCGTCGACGACATTTGCCATATGATAGGTCGGGAACCCGTCGGATTTGACGAGCACAATATCGTCGAGGAGATCGCTCTGATATTCTATGGCGCCGCGAATCTCGTCGGTAAAAGTTATGGTCCTGTTGGCCGGAATTTTCAGGCGGATCACGCGGGGCGCGTTCCCGGCGCAAAGCCGCTCGATCTCGGCCTGCGGCAGGTCGCGGCATGCGCGGTCGTAGCCGATGGGCAGTTTGTTCTTCTCTTGCTCCTCGCGCAGCGCGGTCAGCCGTTCGGCGGTGCAGAAGCAGCGGTAGGCATTGCCGCTTGCAACAAGCCGCTCCGCATGCTCCCGGTAGAGATGCGTGCGCTCCGACTGGACGTAGGGTCCGGCCGGCCCGCCGATACCGGGCCCCTCGTCCCAGTCAAGGCCGAGCCAGCGGAGACTTTCAACGATCTCCTCCGCCGCCCCCGCGACGTAGCGGCTACGGTCGGTGTCCTCGATCCGGAGAATGAATACGCCGCCGTGGCGGCGTGCGAACAGATAGTTGAAGAGTGCGCTCCGCGCCCCGCCGACGTGCAGATAGCCGGTTGGCGAGGGAGCAAAACGAACACGGATTGGAGAAGCGAAAGCCATGGCAACCGAAACCTTATTTTTGAAAAATGACCGATTTAGTTTGTTAAATATACGTTTCGTGAGAGGGACTAACGGAGGGTGCGACACACGGGAGTACCGCATGATAGCGGGTTTGGACTTTCTATCGCGGAATACTTTTCAGGAAAAATGCCATTTTTTGCACTTGCCCATAATTATTTTCAAAAATCAGGCATCATCATCGGAAGGAGTTGCACATGTTCAAAAACGGGTATTTCCGCTGGGTCATCTGCGGGCTCTTGTTCCTGGCCGCGACGGTGAATTACATGGACCGGCAGGTGATCAGCATCCTCAAGCCGATGATACTAAGTTGGCCGGGATGGTCGGAGCTTCAGTACGGGCATGTCATCTCCTACTTTCAGCTCGCCTATGCGGGCTCCATGCTTTTTGCAGGAGCGATGATCGATCGCATCGGCATCAAAAAGGGATTTGCCTTTGCGATCCTTTTCTGGAGCCTGGCCTCCATGGGCCATGCGATTTCCGGCGCCGTGGCCTCCTTTATCGTCTTTCGGGTGCTCCTCGGGCTCGGCGAAGCCGCTAACTTTCCTGCATCCGTCAAAACCGTGGCGGAGTGGTTTCCGAAGCGTCAGCGGGCCCTGGCGACCGGCATTTTCAACTCGGGCACGAACATCGGCGCTTTCGTGACGCCCTTTGCGGTGGCATGGATTCTCGGGGTATTACACTCGTGGCGGTTTTCGTTTATTTTCACCGGTACTCTTGACTTATGCTGGCTTATGCTCTGGCTCGCCATCTATCGCCGCCCCGAGGAACATCCGATGGTTTCAAAAGAGGAACTGGCCTATATCCGGGCGGAACCCGAGGAGCATGTCGAAAAAACTCCCTGGCGTTCGCTGTTCAAATTCAGGCAGACCTGGGCTTTTACAATAGGGAAAGGCATCACCGACCCGATCTGGTGGATCTGGCTCTTCTGGGTTCCAGGCTTTCTCTATACAAAATTTCACGTCCATATTAATACCATGGGCCTGCCGCTCGTTGTTATCTACTCGATGGCCAGCGTCGGATCGGTCGGCGGCGGCTGGCTTTCGGCCATCTTTATGAAACGGGGATTATCGGTCAACGTTTCCCGTAAATTGGCCATGCTGTTCTGCGCACTCTGCGTTATGCCGGTAATCGTTGCCGCAACCACGCATCATCTCTGGACCGCGGTGTTCCTCATCGGTCTTGCATGCGGGGCGCATCAGGGATGGTCGGCCAATGTCTATACGTTAAGTTCGGACATGTTTCCACGGCGGGCTGTGGGATCGGTGGTCGGTATCGGTGGCGCTGCTGGCGGGATCGGCGGGTTCATCATGGCTAATTACGTCGGCACGGTACTGAACAAAAATTCCTCCAACTATTTGCCGATTTTCATCGTCGCCGGATCCATCTATCTTGTCGCACTGCTCATCATCCATGCCATGACGCCGCGGCTGGAACCTGCGAAACTCGACGGCAAATAGGCTGGCCTGCCCGAACTCTGGCCTACACTACAGGTCAGATAACGGGTTAAGCAAGGCGCTTCGACCGTGGAGGGTTTCCCGACTTTCGCTTCGATGATTTATCAAGGCCTGTTTCCATTCTCTTTCTGTACTCCCGGGGAGAAACCCCGAGCGTCGATCGGAAATGGTTCGTAAAGTAGGCCGCTTCCTCGTAGCCGAGACTGAAGGCGATCTCTTTGACAGGAAGAATCGTGTGCTTGAGTAATTCGGCCGCCCGTTTAATCTTTATGGCATTGAAATAAGCAAGGGGCGATTGATTGAGATAGCTCTTAAAAAGCCGGAAAAACGGAGTGCCGCTCAGGCCGGTTTCACGGGTGAGTTCGGCAACGGTGATCTTCCGGTGGAGGTTCTTACGCATATAATCTATGATGACGGTGATCGGAGGTGGAAAAGGCGGCTCAGAAATATCCTTGGCGACAAAGAGCAGCATTTGAAAGGCAATCACCGAAAGCCGCGTTGCATAGTCTTCAGGCTGGTTACGAATGAGTTCAACCGACTCCTTCTGTAAAGCGATGAATCTGGCGGGATGTAAAAGCCGGCACACATCATACCGATCGAGACCAAGTTCACCGATAACCGCTTCGATGATCGGCCCATCCAATCGGATAAACCGCTTATGGACAAATCCGGCAGGTCCCGGCTCGTAGATATGATTCCCGCCCCGGCGCTTGATGAATATATGGCCCGGTTCTACAATGTACTCTTTTCCATCCTGGATAAAATGCAGATTTCCGGCGGTGACGAGTTCTATGCCGAACAGCTCGGAATTTTTGCGGGTTATAGAGGCGCCTCTGCGCCATATGGAATTGCCCGCATGACGGACTATGAGAACGCCTGGCGGCAGATCGGCTTTGGTGAGCATCCACAAACGCTCATCCGCCCGTTTGTCTCGCCAATCCTGCACGGAAAGTGTGAAGCTTTGTTGATGGGTAATTGCAGGCATGCCGGCTCCTCTCAACTCTTACAAATGCGCAGTGCCATCGGGGCAGGGATGAGAGACACTGCGTCTTAGCGCACGTAGCGGAATGATTTTATAATTCCTCTCGACTTCCCGAGAACCGGGTATTTTATTTCATTTCCTTAAAAACTTTGAAAATAGCTCAAAAACGATTATTGATCACATTATCCGTTCAGATAGAATTTTATAACTATTTAGCATAATCTTCTATTTACAAATATACGCAAATTTCGCTATATTATTACAATGTTCTCACTGAGCATGGAAAAACAGGTTTTTGTTCTCACAACCGTTTACTGGGAGGCTGGACAATGAAACAAGCTATTAAGGCATTCATGGCAATCGGGACGATTGTTTACGGTGCATTGGGATGGACCGCGGGTAACATGACGGTCACGATCACCAACAGTCCCATGGATATCAATGTAGCGGCGGGCGGTAAAACGCTGGTAGACGTTACCGCAATTACCATGGGTACGACCACGTACAACGCCATCACGGCGGTCGCAACGTTTGCCGATAGCCTTGTTCTCACCCTTTCGGCGAGCCAGTCGCTCACCATCTCTAACGTGGCCACGGGCGGGCTTCACTTTCACGACACCGCAGCGGGTGCCACCTCGGTTGAAATCACAATGAAAGATCAGGGCGACCATTTCTTCGGCATCAGCGAGCAGAATTCGTCGCAAACCGAACTCAATCCCGATCTTCGCGGGACCACCGTTCCCCTCACTGCCGCCGCTCAGGAGAATACCTGCTGCGAAACGAATGCCAAGGCCTTCGCGGCAGTTTACTATAGCACCCTCGGTTATGTCAGTTTCTTCGACTCCTATGCCGAGGGAAACTATGTCTTCGGCGTCGGCGGGCAAACGACGATCACCCACGACGCCAGCGCCATCAACTGGTATCTCTTTTACGGCCCGACCGGCGACAAGTGTTTCCCCCAATTCTACAGTGTTATCGGCGCACCCAAGCAGGTTCCGATCTGGGCCACCGGTCTTTGTTACTGGAATAACAATTTTGCCAGCTCTTCAACTACGGCGCCGGCGGTCCTGACCTACGGCGAAGAGTTCAACGCCAATCACCTGCCTGCCACGGTTATGTGGGTTGACCGGCCCTACAGCGATGGCGCCGACGGCTGGGGCGAGATGGATTTCAGCGCAGCCTTTTCAACTCCCGCCCCTGCGGTATGGATCAATCAAATGGCGAGTGATACCGGGTATAATACCCGTGTGATGACATGGGTAATGCCCGGTACCTTCTGCACTCCGGAGCCTCCCGCCGGGGATTACTTTGCCGGAGGAAATTGCTACCTCGACCTGACCAACCCTGCTGCCGTCACCTGGTATCTCAATCAACTCAATACCCTCCAGAATGCGGTCGGGATTCACGGCCATAAGCAGGACCGGTGTGAAGAGTCTATGACCCAGCCGTTGGGCGATGCATGGTACGATGGCACGCCGACCGCGGAGAAACAGGGTAAGTATCTCTATCTCAATGCCTGGGTAACGGATTCCTCTCTCCGTGCAGCCTGGGGAGCTGACGAGTACAACTTCGCGCGCGGCGCCTATCATCGGGTTCAGCCCGTTCTCTCCGGCCTCTGGGGGGGCGATACACGCGCTCCATGGGCGGGACTGCAGGGCACGCTCGGCAACGGCGTTAAAGTCGGCTTCATGGGATTTCCCTGCTGGGGGACGGATATCGGCGGGTACGACGCCGCGAACAAAATACCGACTCAACAGTTTATGCGTTATCTGGCGTTCGGCGTCTTTGTCGGCTTTATGGAAAACATGCTCGACGGCAAGGAGCCATGGACCTATACCCTCACCACCGACAGCGCAGGTCTCGGTGGCGAAACCTTTATGCAGCGGTATGCGGAGTTCGGCGCCCTGCGCCTGAACCTTATTCCCTATACGTACACACTGGAAAATACCTCCGCAAAAATCGGCGTGGTCATGCGGCCGCTCCCTTACATGTATCCGACCGACGCGAATGTCGATACCATCGGCGACGAATATCTCTTTGGACCGGCGATGCTGGTGGCGCCGATCTATGATGACAACAACACGCGAAGCGTTTACCTGCCGAGCGGCACATGGTACAACTTTTACAACTATGCCTTGACCTATGCCGGCAGCCAGAGGCTGACGACGCCGACGATCCCTATCTATCAGAATCCGGTGTATATCATGGCTAATTCCATTTATCCGACCGGCAGTATCTATCCGGGAAATACGGTGAAATGGATCGGCACCGCCGCCTTCAACGCCGCCCGTTATATTGAGATCAACGCTTTTCCCGGCACTGCTGCCGGCGTGGCGGATACGTTTACTTACATGGATTACCTCGACAACAACGCTTTGAAGCCTCTCATTGTAGCCACCGGCCAGACGATCGATACGGAAGTTACCGTGACCGCTCCGGCCATGACCGTTCCGGAAACGCTCATGGTCCGTCTGAACAGCGCTCCCGCATCGGTCGTCCTGAATAGCGCAACGCTTACCGCGGCCGATTACCAATACAACGCCACGACGAAGAAATTGACAGTTGAAAATCCCGCAGGTGTTGCAGCGGATCTGGTCGTCAATGGTGGGATCACCGGGACGCGGCCGTACTATACACCCGCTTCCCTGCATGGAAGTCTTGAAATCCGGTCGGCGGGCGACCGCATCTCCCTGCTCATACCGGCGGCCTCGGGCATAGAGGCAAAACAACGCCTCGATGTTTCGCTCTTTAATGTAGCCGGTAAGTGCGTGTGGAATGTTTCACTGCCCGCCTTCAACCAGCCCACTACCGTTGCGGTCCCGGCCGGGCGTCTCGGCCACGGGATGTATTTCGGCAGTGTAAAGATGAATGGGCTTACTCTCGGACGCGCAAAAATAGCGCTGCCATAAAGGGTTTCTATTGCCCAATCGAGGCGTTAGAGTGCATGCCGTCAGTGGATAAAAAGGCTCTCGCGAAAACGGCGGGAGCCTTTTTATGCAGTAAGGTAAAAAACGATTCAGCATAATCAGCATAAGGAGAAAAGGCAGATGAAAAAAAGAATATTCGGCATTTTGGCGGCTGCTCTGTGCTTTCAGGCAGCCTATGCGGCCGCCCCGGATACGAGTACGAAGGTGGAGCTTTCCGGGTATGCTTTCTATCAGGAAGGTCAGATTGAAAAAGCCGACGTGGGCTACAAGGATTATGCAAAAGAGTTGGACCAGCGATATGGCTTCATGCTTGCGATGAACGCGAAGGTTCTGGATCGTTTGAGTATTATTGCCGCGGCGCAAGTTTACATGTGGAGCACGGCAGGTGGAGAAGAAGGCGGTAATACAAGCGTTCAAACGATAGTAGTTCCGAAGGAAGGAGAGGGAATCTATACCTTCGGCGATGACCCGGCCAGTCAGAATCCCTGGCTGCAGATCGCGCTCGGCTACTTTCCTTTCAAATACGATCCCGAGGCGACGAATTTCGGCGAATACCTCCTGAACCCGCGGACCGGAACCTACCCGCAATATATCATCTCCGATTTTGATAACGACGAGTCCACAGTCCTCGGATTGCGTATTTCAAGCATCCTGTCAGGCAGCTTTCGGCAAGATCTGCTCCTTACCAGTGAGATGAACCTCCAGATTCCCCCGTACGGCGACTTTTCCCTGGCATACCTCCTCGGGTACAAGGTAGGCAAACTACTGGATGTCGGCGGGGGCATCCTTTTCAATCGCTTGCTGCCGATAGTTCCCGCACTTACTACGGTGCCTACCGATGTGGTTTTCGGTAATAACGGTCTACCGATGGTGGAAAACGGAGATACTCTGCGGTACACGAAGCAAGGGGTCAAGCTGATGCTTCGGGCGTCTATCGATGCAAAAGACTTTCTTCCGTCTGAGGTTGCTTCCCTGTTCGGTCCTGAAGACGGAAAGCTCTACGCTGAATCGGCTATTCTTGGCGTGAAAGATTACGGCGTCGATTATAATAATGTATGGCAGCGGAATCCACGGATGATAGGCTTCAATTTCCCGGCCTTAGAGTACTGGATGTCCTGTCCCTCGAACTGGAATACTTTAATCCCCCCCCGCTCTATACGGATGATTTACAGAACATTTCTGGGAGTGCCGAACCGAATTTGTCATTGAATGGAGTAAAGAACGAGCCTTTAGACTGGTCGATCTTCGCAAAAAAAACGGTCGTGAAAGGCATGAGTATCAGGGGTCTTATCGGGAAAGACCACTATTTAGGCTATCAAATAGATTACATGGGAAATCCTACGGGTGCCGATGGCGCTGCTTTGATGAGAGGAATTGGCACCTGGCATTACGATGTAAAAGTCATGTATGAATTTTAACTTTTTCCATAATAATGAGGCTTGAAAGAATGAAAAAAATAGTAATGCTCCTGATGGCAACGGCGCTCTGCGGGGGAACCTCATTTGCTCTTGACCCGGAAATTCAGATTGCGCCTCACGGGTTTGTCTACTTCCAATTAGGCCAGTTCGAACAAACGTTTGATGGTGGTAATGCAGTTGCAATTCCGGATAAAACGTGGGACGAACGCTTTGATATCAGGCTTGGTTTCGATGCCATGATCGACCAGCGGATGGAGGTGATTGCCGACGCGGAGCTCCCTTTTTTAATCAGACAAAGCCCTCAGGCAAATTCGTCACAAGTTTACGGAGGCCTTGCCCCTTCGCAGGACTTAACCGGGGAAGACGCGGTCAAGGAAGCCCAAGGTATTTATACTTTCGGCGAGGATCCCAAAAGCAAGACTCCCCCCCTGCAGGTCGCCCTCGGCTTCTTCCCCTTCAAATATGACGCCTCGGCAACCAACCTGGGCGAATACCTCTTTTCCACCCGCACCGGTACTTATCCGACGTACATCATTAGTGATTTCGATAACTGCCAGGCTCGCCTGTTGGGGCTCCGGGTATCAGGCTGGATTCTCAACCGGATTCGCCTGGATATGTTGTTGACCAGCGAACAAATATTCCAGCCCGAGGGCGACCTTTCCCTCTCCTTTCTCGCCGGGTACAAGCTGGGATCCATGTTAGATTGCGGCGTAGGCGTTTCCTGCAATCGGCTTATTCCGGTTGATCCCTCCCTGACGAACTCGCCTGGCGACGCTCCCTATACCATGCAGGGGGTCAAACTGATGGCGAGGTGCGCGTTTGATCCGAAATCGCTGCTGTCGGAAGGATTTTCGGGCGCATTCGGGCGGCAGGATTTGAAAATTTATAGCGAAGCCGCCATTCTCGGAGTAAAAAACTACGGGACTTATTACGATTCCGTCTGGCAACGAATGCCGATCATGTTGGGATTCAATTTCCCCACCTTAAATGTGCTCGATGTGCTTTCCCTTGAAGGGGAGTATTTCGACTATCCCTACCAGAATGGCATTGCGGGGCCGGATAGTCCATACCCGCTCCCGCCCAGTAACTTTCCCAACCAGAATAAGCGCCACTGGTCAATCTGGGCGCAGAAAACCATTATCAAGGGTTTTGCCATCACGGGGCTGGTCGGGAAAGACCATTTCCGATGGGTTGAGGCGGATGGAACCTCTACCCCCTATGATCTGTTACAAGCAAATGGCAACTGGCATTACAACGTTCGTGCAATGTTCTCCTTTTAGCGGGAGTTGCGCTCCAATGGATATAAACGGCTTTCTTCTACAGAATGCTTTCTTTATCAAGGACAATCCCGCTATTTCGCCGGATCTGACCCTCGATAGAGCGAGGCTCATCGCGGAGACCGTTGCCGAGCAAAGCCTTCTACGAACCGTTGTCAATAAGGAAACAGCTGAAGCTTGCGCCCCAAAGCTTGAAAAACTCCTGCTCTGGCCTCGCTCCATGTTTCACCTGGGCAACGCGACGCTGTTCGTGATCGAATCGAAAATAACCGGAGATTGCGGTCTTTTTACGACCTCAGGTACATCCTTCGGATTCAGTGGTGCAAAGATAATCGACGGCTCGTTGCAGATCATTCCGTTTGTCTGGAAAAACCTCATCACGCTTAAAAACCTCGTTCTCGAACATGACCCTGCGTCGACTATTTTTCCGCGCGCCGCGGATCCTTTGAGAAAATCGAGTCTTGGCATCGGCGCCAGGTTTACGACGCTCCACTGGCCGGCGGTTGCATGGGTCATGAAGGAACTGGGCCTGCCGCTTACCGCCAACCAGAATTCCATTCCCCGCGAACTTGTTTACGATGTCGATGCCATGATCGATAATCGGCTGGCCGACGTTCCATTTCCATTCATCGGGAGATCGGTGCCTGAAGGACATCAGGGGCAATCGGTGCAGGGAATGTCGCATGCATCTATTATCGAAATGCTCAAGCACGGGTTTCACCGTCACCGGATCCCCTGGGGGTTCAATGCCGACCATCAACCCATCGGCGGTCGATTCGACGCCATCGAAGAGCAGCTCGTGGAAGGGAGCATCTTTGCATCCTATATCACCTACGACATGAGCCCGGAGCTGACAGGTCAGGATTATATTCATGATGCGGGTGAGCTGGAGAGAAAATTTAAGGAAAACGTTGATCCTGTGCTCTTTTCCGCCCTTGTCCGGAAATTGGACAGCCTTCACTTTACCTTTCCGGAACAGGAGATCATGCGAATAGTGACCTATCTCCTGCCCGCCTTGAAAAAAACGAAAGCCCGTGATGAACGATACTGTGCGATTCGTAGAAAGTACTTTACAACTAAGGAAGGAAGGAAGTTTTTCAAGGAGCTATCCATCGATGAGCTGCCGGGAGAAACCTCCCCGCAAACTCTCGCGGTATGTCTGGCTCTGGTGGAGGTTATGGGAATGCAATTCGAGTTTATTGCGCCGAATATCGGATTTCAGAAAAATATTCCCTATACGGATAATGCCGCTCTGGCAGGTAAAATTGAAGCGCTCTACCGCGTTGCTGAACGGTTCGGCCTCTCTATCGGGTTCCATTCGGGATCAGGAAAATCAACCGAAAACTACGGCACCATCGGGCGTGTTACCAGCGGTGCATTTGAAATTAAAACCTCCGGCCGATATACCTACGAGATGGGGGTTGCCCTGTCGCGTTCCAAGGACAAAAGCGACCAGGTACTCTGGCACGACTGGTACGAGTTTACAAAAAAACTCGCAATAATCGGCGCCTTTACAGATAATTCCTCCCAGAAAGCTTTTGCCCGCGATTTTATCACCTCGACCTTCAAAAAAGAGGGTATCTCGCCCGACAAAATTTTCGATTCCCCTGAAAATCTGCGACGACGGCTCGATACGCTGACGCCCTCGCCGGATCACGTTTTTTGGTTCGAATACAATTTTCTTTTTATTCTCGCCGCTTCGGGTAATATCGATTGTCTCGGCGACCATTCCACCGACGGTTACCGTCAGCGAAGCCGCTTTTACCGGATCTCCAATCAAGCGCGACTGTTTTACGCACAGCAAACTGTAGCGTATATCCTGTTCCTAGCCGAATCGACGGGATTGGTTAAGCTGGATCGAATTAGAATCGCGGCGGAAAAAATCGCCGAATTTTCATCGTACCAGGACCTGCTTGACGATATTTGATAAGGGTACGCAGAATTGCGCAATCATACTCTTCCGTGAATCCGTGTTTTAATGTGAGGATACCTTATGACCTATCTTTCCGATGATTTTCTTCTCCATACCACTGCTGCCCGGAAGTTATTTCACGAATATGCCGAAACCGCGCCGATTTACGATTACCATTGTCATCTTTCCGCTGCCGATATCGCCGCCGATGCGCATTTCGAAAATATCAGCCGCATCTGGCTTTCCGGTGATCATTACAAATGGCGTGCAATGAGGGCGAATGGAATTGATGAACGGTTCATCACCGGCAACGCCGGCGATGAAGAAAAATTCGCCGCATGGGCGCGCTCCATGCCACTGCTCATGCGGAACCCGCTTTTCGACTGGGCGCATCTGGAACTCCGGCGGTATTTCGGCATCACCGATCTTCTTACACCGGAGAGTGCTTCCTCGATATATGCCACCTGCAACGAGCGGATCGGCGAAACGGCTTTTTCCGTACAAAACCTTCTCAGGAAGATGAAGGTAAAGATCGTGTGTACAACCGATGATCCGATCGATGACCTGTCAGCGCATGAACGCCTCCGGGAGCAGAAAACGGAACTTTCGATGCGTCCGACATTCAGGCCGGACAAAGCGATGTCGATTGATAACCTCACCGCGTGGAATCACTATATCGACAAACTGGCGGAAGTATCGGACACGGAGATTGCCTCCTTTGACGCTCTCCTTGCAGCAATCGATAAAAGGCACGCATATTTTCACGAACACGGCTGCCGCTGCTCTGATCATGCTTTTGAACGGGTGCCACCCAAACTGCCAACCGCCGCCGAGTCCAGCCGTATATTTTTGAAAGCGCGAGCAGGTGGTGCACCGACCTCGCCGGATGCCGACATCTTCAAGGCGGGGCTCTTTCTTGAGCTTTGCCGAATGAATTATCGCCGCGGCTGGGTGCAGCAGTTTCATTTCGGTATAATCCGCAACGTCCGCAGCCGCATCTTTACCGCGTTCGGTCCGGATTCCGGCGTAGATTGCATCGGGGACGGAACATCGGCATGGCCGCTTGCCCTACTCCTTGATGCACTTGACAAAAGTGGCCAGCTTACCCGCACGGTCTTATTTAACGGTAATCCCGGCGATAATGAACTCATCGTCTGCATGACTGGGGCGTTCCAGGACGGATCGTTTCCCGGCAAGGTGCAGTTCGGCCCCGCCTGGTGGTTTCTTGATCAGAAAGATGGGATAACCCGCCATGTCGCGGCGCTCTCCGGACTCGGACTCCTTGCCCGATTCGTGGGAATGGCTACGGATTCACGCTCGTTTCTCTCCTTTCCGCGTCACGAGTACTTCAGGAGAATCCTGTGTAATTTAGTTGGCGCCGACATGGAGAACGGCGATTGCCCGGATGATGAAGAACTTATCGGACCGATGGTGCGAAATATCTGCTGCAATAATGCAAAAAACTATTTCGGCTTTTAATCGACAACAAAAGGTATGCACACTCCACCGAAAATCGGGCTTCGTCGGTTTAATGGTAATGCCCCGAATTTGAAGAAGACTCTGTACGTCTTGATCCACTGTCGAACCATAAATGGAATCTTTAGAGATTACCTTTAGTTAAAAGCAGCCCTTCCATGCCCAGAGGCCTATCGCCGGATTAGAAATAAAGAACAGTTCCTCACCGTCGGGGAGAACGTTATACCCTTCGGAAAGTTTTTCCGGGTTGTAACGTTTAAGCATCGTATCGACCGGCGCATAATCGAATCCCGCTTTTTCAACCTCTTCCCTGGCAATTCCGCCGGGGCAGTAGGTAATACCGAAGCGGCCTTCGGAAGAACCGTGGATCAGATGAGCGGCAGCGCCAAGGTTATTTCTGAGAGATTTACTTTTGTTTATTTTTGCAAGTGTCGCCGGAGTGCCATGATAGCCGAATGTTCTGATGAGGCGGTCGATCTCGCCGTCTTCACCGAATTTGTCCACACCGGGCGCCAGGACAATGAGCCTGCTATTGTCGGCCATGGCCATGCGCGTGCGATATATGCTTTTATTGCCCAGCCAAAAACTTCGATATTCCACCGGATCCAGGTACACGACGGTCCGGTGTAGCGGTTTTTCGAGCAGCGAAATATTGACGCGACACGATAACGCTGCCGCCCGGTCAAAACACGCCCGGTCGTTTCCGATAAAAAGACCACGCGGTCGCATGGCTCCGTCGCTGTCCCGGTCCATGACTGTCAAGGCATAGATAACAGGAATATCTCGTAGAAAATTATCGGTGACATAATCGAACACAGCCCGGACCGGCGTCGCCACACGACCCATGATCCGTTCCATACCATATGTCGCGCCGAGAAAATGGCTTTTATTGATATTTTCAGCGCCTCCAAGCCCCACGAAAAGATTCTTGCTCTGGCCGGCGAAACCGGCCACTTCGTGCGGCACAACTTGGCCGATGGAGAAAATACAGTCATAGTCAGGCGACACAATACGCCTGTTCACTGCCACGGGGATGGAATAGGCGACCAAGCCTCCCGAGGCATGCTCGACAAAATCGGCTGGAATTTCCCCGAGGGTTACACAGTCGGATCGCCACGCATGCGCATGAAAAAGTGTTTTCGGCAGATCCCCGAACATCAGTGAGATCTCCTGCCCGGTCATGGGAGCATGGGTGCCAAGCGCCGGTAGAATCGCACGCACCGCAGCCGGATCATGTTCGTAGGCATATCGCGTGAGCTCGCCGGCGCCGGAATGGAGTCTGGTGATATCGGGCGGGACGATGAGGATCTTTTTCCTGGCGCTAAATTTGTCAAGCGCCGCATATATGCCCTGCCGCATGAGGTCATCGGATAAAAACCTTTTTTCTGCACTGTTTTCCCAGAAGATCATGATTGCCGTGCCTTTTTATTGGTGAATCAGGCGCAACTATCGCTGGATCCGCGCAGACCCGCCTTTGGCAAATTCGCGCACTTGTTCAACGGTTGCCATGGTAGTATCGCCGGGGAAGGTGGTAAGCAACGCTCCGTGAGCCCAACCGAGTTTGAGCGCATCCGCCGGATTTTCGCCCGTGAGCAGCCCGTAAAAAAAACCCGATGCAAATCCATCGCCTCCGCCGACCCGGTCGAGAATCGTCAACTCGCAGGTCGGGGACACATACGTTTTACCGTCCACCCATGCGACCGCTCCCCAGCTGTGATGGTTGGTGGAATGCACGTCCCGCAGCGTCGTGGCGACTATTTTGACATTGGGATATTTATTTACGATGCTGTCGATCATGGCAGAAAATACGGATGGGTCCAGCTTCGACTTTTTATCGACCTCGGGGCTTGGTGTGGATAGTCCCTTTTGCAAGCCCCCCTCAGTACCCATGCCTACCAGAACGTCCGCGTACTTAGCGATCCCGGCGATGACTGAAAGTGCGCGTTTGTGACCACCCCAGATATTCCAGAGCTTTTCGCGATAGTTCAGGTCGAAGGAAACGATTGCTCCCGCTTCCTTTGCCGCTTTCATGCCTTCGATAATCAGTTGACCCGTAGTTTCCGACAGTGCGGCGAAAATACCTCCGCTGTGAAACCATCGCACGCCCCCAGAAAATATGGTTTTCCAGTCAAAATCACCTGGTTTGAGTTGCGCCGCCGCTTCGTTGGAGCGGTTATAAAAAACGACCGGCGCGCGGACACCCTGACCGCAGTCACTATAAACAGTCGCCATATTGGGCCCATTTACGCCGTTATGCTTGAACATCTTATAAAACGGCCGTACTCCCATTGCCCTTACCCGCTCGGCGATAAGGTCACCGATGGGATAATCGACCATTGCGCTGACGACACCGGTCTGCATTCGAAAACAGTCTGCCAAGTTCGCCGCGCAGTTGAATTCTCCTCCGCTGACATGTATAGCGCACTCCGTTGCCTTACGAAATGGGATAACCCCCGGATCGAGACGATGAACTAATGCGCCCAGTGATACAAAATCGAGAGCGCCTTTTTTAGGAATACTCAGACCATACTTCATAATCTCGATAAACCTCCTCATATTGTTAAGAGCCGACATCGCCCTCTTCAAGCAGAACGGGACATGCATTGTCCCGGATTACATTCGCGGAATTTCCATTATACACCGGAATAGGCGCTGAACCCGCCGTCTACCGGCAGCACGATGCCGGTCACAAACTTTGACATGTCCGAAATAAGGTAGAGTAACGCACCCTGTAGTTCGTCTGGCATGCCGAATCGTTTCATGGGCGTGCCGGTAAGGATTTTATTGCCTCGTGCGCTTAAACCGCCGGTCGCCTGATCGTACATGAGAAAGCGGTTCTGGTCGGTCAGGAAAAAACCCGGCGCTATGGCGTTGACCCGAATATTTTGCCGCGCAAGATGCACCGCAAGCCAGGCAGTGAAGTTATTGATCGATGCTTTGGCAGCAGAATAAGCCGGGATCCGTGTAAGCGGGCGATACGAGTTCATCGAGGAGATATTGAGAATGACACCTTGTTTGCCTTCGATCATATCGCGGGCAAAAACCATGGAGGGCAGAAGCGTCCCGATGAAATTGAGGTCGAACACCTTACGGAATGCCTCCATTTCGAGCCCGAAAAAAGTTCCTTCGAGATGGTCGAGGTCTTTGTCTTCGACCGTTTCCACGGCAGTGGTCGCCTTGGGACTGTTCCCCCCAGCGGCGTTGATAAGAATGTCAATGGTCCCCAGCTGTGCATTGACCTCTCTTTTTGCATCAATCAATGATTGTTTTTCAAGAACATTGGCACCAAGTCCGACGACCGTAGCGCCCTTCGACAAGGAAATCTCATTCGCTTTTTTGACCGCACGTTCGGCGTTGAGATCGAGAATGGCAACTTTTACCTCGGCTTGCGCAAGACAATCAACAAGGGAACAGCCGATTACCCCCGCTCCGCCGGTAATGACGCAGCATTTCCCTTTCAGGTCGTCAAATAAAGGCACGCCCATGTCAATGCTCCTTCCATTATTTATAGTTTTCGGTTTAGCAATGGAAGCATTTAAATAGGAATCAAGCTGAGAACCGCCTCTTTCCGATAATTCAGTTAGGCCGTATAGGTACTCGATGCAACATTGCCCCCGCGACCTGTCCAATTAGTATGGAAAAACCTACCACGCGGCTGATCAAGACGCTCATACGTATGTGCGCCAAAATAATCCCGCTGCGCTTGCAAAAGGTTTGCCGGAAGCCGTTCGCTTCGATACCCGTCATAAAATGTCAGCGCCGTTGAAAAAGCGGGCACCGGGATCCCGAGCATTACCGCTTGAGCCACTACACGGCGCCATGCATTCTGGCAACTGCCGAGTAGATTGGCAAAGTAATTATCAAGAAACAGATTGCTCAGGTTCGGGTTCATTTCGTACGCTGCCTTGATTTTTTCGAGGAATACACTGCGGATAATACAGCCGCTACGCCAAAGCAGGGCGATATTACCGTAGTTAAGCGTCCAGCCATACTCTTTTGCCGCTGCACGCATAAGCATGTAACTCTGTGCATATGAAACGATTTTTGAGGCGAGCAAGGCCTTCCGGATGTCTTCGACAAACGCGGCGACATCGCCGGAAAATTTCAACGTCGGGCCCGACAGTTTTTTCGCGGCAATCACTCGCTCGTCCTTTATGGCAGATAAACAACGTGCATACACCGCCTCTGCAATAAGGGTTACCGGAATGCCGAGATCGAATGAGCTGATGCTCATCCATTTGCCGGTACCCTTCTGTCCGGCCGTATCCAGAATCTTATCGACAAGCGGCAGGCCGTCGGTGTCTTTGTAGGCCAAGATGTTTCTCGTGATTTCGATAAGATAGCTGTCCAGTTCAGTTTGATTCCAGTGCGCGAAAATCCGGTGCAGTTCGTCCGCGCCAAGACCGAGACCGTATTTCATGAGCTGGTAAGCCTCGCAAATGAGCTGCATATCCCCGTATTCAACGCCGTTGTGCGCCATCTTGACGTAATGCCCAGCGCCATTGTCGCCGACCCATTCGCAGCAGGCCGTACCATCGGGCGTTTTGGCTGAGATCGCCTTGAATATATCTTTGACAAGAGACCATGCCTCGTAGCTGCCACCCGGCATTATCGAAGGCCCGTGCCGCGCACCTTCTTCACCGCCAGAAACTCCGGTACCGATGTAGAGCAAGCCCTGCCCCTCGACGTACTTCGTACGCCGAATGGTATCGGAAAAATGGGAATTGCCGCCGTCGATAATGCAGTCACCCGGCAACAGGTGCGGCAACAGCATTTCTATCATATCGTCAACGGCTCTGCCCGCCTTGACCATGAGCATTATTTTCCGCGGCTTCTTTAAAAAAGCCACCATTTCTTCCACCGAATGGGCCCCGATGACTTTGGTGCCTTTTGCCGCTTGTTTTAAAAAATCATCGACTTTGGACACCGTGCGGTTGTAGGCGACCACCGTATATCCATTGTCATTCATATTCAGAATGATATTCTGTCCCATGACTGCCAGACCGATAAGAGCGATATCTCCGTTTGGTTCCATAGAAATAAGAAAATCTCCTCTTATTTGATAAATATGGATAAAAAATCCGAATAGTTTGGGGTATCTTCAGCAATATCTTGTGCTTGGCCTTTTGGAGGATAAAGATTTAAAATATATTTCGATACCCACAAAAACAAAGCCAAACAGCGAAATTATGATGAGCTCCAACTAATTAAGCGGGATTTTCCCGATGTTTGCATAGTAACCAAGAGAATTTATCCGGAGGCCGCCTCTGCAATGTCCAACCCAATAATAGTGATTTGCATATTTTTATAGCAATTTTGTTCACGAGTATATATTTTCATATTGTTTTTCCTGTTTTCTAAACAAAACACCCATCGAAAATGTCCACCATTAACAAAAGGAGATTTCCGTGAAAAAAACAGCAGCCATCATTGCCCTGGCGGTCTGTTGCGCCGCACAGTTTGCATGTGGAACAAAGGATGGGGTGCAAGGCAAAACCTCACTAAAAACGTTTGCCGAACAAAAGAGTTATATGATTGGGGTCGATATCGCCCATAACCTCAAAAGCCTGAATACCGAAATCGATTTTGAAGCCCTTGTTCAGGGTCTCGGCGATGTCATGAAGGAACGCCCGATACTTCTCCCGAAGTCCTCCATGGACTCCATCCGCCAGGTTTTCACGATGCAATTGCGCGAGCACCAAATGGCCGGCATGAAGGCGTCCTCAGAAAAGAACACACAGGAAGGCGAAACGTTCCTTGCAGCGAACAAGACGAAGCCTGGCGTCATTACCACGGCGAGCGGCCTTCAGTATATAATTGAGAAGCTGGGTACGGGACCAAAACCTAAGGCTACCGACAAAGTTAAGGTAAATTATGAAGGAACGCTGATCGATGGGAAGATTTTCGATAGTTCGATCAAGCGCGGCCAGCCCGTTGAGTTTCCGGTCAATGGCGTTATTCCGGGTTGGACCGAGGCGTTGCAGCTCATGCCGGTTGGATCAAAGTTTAAACTCTTCGTTCCGGCAAATCTCGGCTATGGAGATCGCGGAGCAGGGCCTGATATCGGTCCAGGTGCGGTGCTCATTTTCGAAGTAGAGCTGCTGGGCATCGTAAAATAATTTTGCAGCATCGGTAGTTTCAATGGAATGGGTGCATCTACATCATGAGGTGGAATGCGAAATCTTTTATTAAAACGATAGCCGCTTCCTCCTCCCGTTGAAAGTACCGATGCCCATGCATACGATAGCGTATTCTCTATAGGCTTGTCGCGACTATGATTTCTTCAATTACATAGGACTTCTCATCAAACGTCGCGGTATCTCCCTTTTTCTTCCCGAGAAGTCCCGCCACAGCCGGCGCTAAATACGAAAGTATATGCTTTACCGGATCGGAATCCCAAGGCCCGAGGATCGTGACCGTTACTTCTTCCCCGCCCCCCTTCGGTATGAGCCGTACGGCAGTTCCGATGCAAATCACGGTGGGGTCGATACGTTCGAATTCAATAGGCCGCGCGAACTGCAGTTCCTCATGGAGCATCTTGGCGCGTGAGGAAAGTAGTTCTTGCCGCGCGCGCGCGGCATGGTATTCGAAATTTTCCCGAAGGTCACCGTGCGCCCGTGCCTTCATGATTTCTTCCGTATTGTGTGGTATGTCAATTGTTGTTATTCGAGTGAACTCCGCCTGCCGGACGGCGAGCGCGGAGGCGGAAGCAAAGAAAGTCTTGTCTTTGATCTCATGCGTCTGCGGATACCATGCGCGGATGTCATTGAGCATCTTTTCCCGACGATAATCTTCGAGGCTTGAATCACGGTCGAGGAGACCGATAAGATGTTTTGCCTGATCGGCATTGAGCTGGCGCGCGAGGTGATGAAACGTACCGTTTTCGTCGAACAGTTTGCGTAAGCTTGCATTCTGTTCCTTGATCGTGTTGTTCTGCAAAAGTCGCAGGACGAGCACCAAAAAATTCATGTTTGCAAAACCGCTGAGCTCGGATCGCGAGACGAGCTCGCGGCAGAGCCAGATGAAGAAATCCGGCGCGTTCGCCGGTGAAGACATCGTGTCACCGACAAGATCATCGGTAAAGACAGGGTCATACTCGCGTAGCGACTCATAGAGGAGGGTGATCGACTGTGCGTCGGATTCGCTGCGGATAAACTCGGAAAACAGGGTCTGCCAGTCTTCGCGATGTTCCCGGATGAGCGATAGCGCGCGTTTGCGCATGATGCGATCGGAGAGGCGGCGTACGAAATCCAGTACATCCGGTTGTTTTATAAGCATAGAAATGGCAACCGCCCGCCCAACACCAGTTCCGGAATCAGGAAGCTTTTCAAGAGCAAGGAAAAGTTCGAGCGCGAGTGCCCCGTTGCGGGTCAACTCCCTCTGTGCATCTTTCCAGAGTTCTTCGGCCATGGCCGATGCGAGCTTAGCCGAACGTTTGGCGAACTTGTATGTCAGGTTAAGCCGCTCGCGGGTGGTTGCAGCCATAAACTGACCGAGAAGCGTCATATCGGCAACGTCGGCCGAGTCGCTCCAGGTACAAAGGTTACTTTTAGTGACGGTCAGCCGCTGATCTTTGCGGACAGCGGTCCACCACGCACTCCACTGGGAAGGTTCAACGACGGCAGCCAGCATTTCGCGCAGCTCGGAGAGAGGCAGCGGACGCTCCACTGCAGCGAACAGTCGTCGAAGCAGCTCGGGGCCATCCGATTTGGCAAGTGCCTGTAATTCCGCTTGTGCATCGAGCGTTGCAATCAGGAAATGGCCGGGTGGCAGCGGTTCAAGCATTCGCGCCGCTTCATCGGGTTTGAAGGAGAGTAGTCCTCCGGTCAATGGGAAGAATACTCTGATAGTATCAAGCGCGAGATTGATTTCGCGTACTCTCCCGACTCCTCTGGTTGCAAGATAAACGCCACGTCCCTCATCATACCGGAGCAAGTTTTCAAACCGCCTGAACGCGGCTTGTGGTTCACTCGATTCGAAAATGCGGCAGTGTGCGGCAAGGCGGTTGAAATTCGGCGTGTCGCCATAGAGGCGGCGTACATGCTCTAAAAGAGTCTTGCGAGGATCAATGGCATCGGGCCAGATCGTGAGAAGGGCACGGAGCAATGCAATCTCTTCCGTTTCCATGTTCCTCGTACGATAGGCTTCAACCAGAAGTTCATAGTAAGTCTGGACAGTGTCTTTTTTATCGTTCTTGATGAAATGGCGGAAAATGGGAATAAATAACCGCAGATCGCCGGGTGTCGTATCGATTCGAGAAAGCAAGAGCTCTTCAACGGCTTCTTCCGCGCTTTCTTCGAATAGTAATTTCACCTGCGGATCGAGCCGCGCTGCTATTGCTGCCTCGACACAGGGATCCGTAATGAAGGCGATTCCCGTTTTCCAACAATCCGTCATGCATTACCTCCGATAGTCCCCGCATGATTGCCGATTTACCGCAGCAGGCGAGATAAGAAATGTTTCAGAACGATGGTAAACGAAGCGTCGGTGCGTCGTGCAGCGCAACAATTATCTCCCGCAAAATTTCTTCCTGCCCCTTTTTGTCGCAGTCGATGACCAGTTCCCCATATTCTTCATAGAGCAGTGTTCTCTCAAAAAACAGCTCATCGAAACTCTGACTTGCGGCCTTGGCGAGGCCGCGGGTTTCGAAATTGTCGATTCTCCGCAACAGGGTTTCTTTTTCGACACGCAGAAAAATGATCCTGCTGTTTTTCCGTAAATGATGCATCGTTTTTTCGCTGTAGACGGCGCTGCCGCCAGTTGCGATGACCGTGTTTGAAACACACAGCGACAGAATCGTTTCCTCTTCAAACTCCCGCAACTTCAGATAGCCAAGCTTATCGACGATATCCTGCAATACCCTGCCATGTCGTTTTTGAATCAGCAGATCGGTATCGATGAAATCCAGGGACAGGCATTTGGCCAGAAGTACGCCGATGGTACTCTTACCCGACCCAGGCATCCCGATAAGAGTTATGTTGTTCGCACCTTTGTACATCATGTGACCGTTCTTGTCGTTACCGATATCTCATCCGCTTTGCCGTAAAATGGCAATAGCCTTTATGGATCATACGTTTAAAATATACTCACCGCATTTGTAATCTTGCCCTCCCCTTCTCTTCAATTATGTATTTTAATCCTTTGTTTTTCGTGAATTCTTCCCCCTTACTGAAAGAGGAACTACATGGACTTCATTAATGCCACGATTCTCGGCATCGTTGAAGGCATCACCGAATTTCTGCCCATTTCGAGCACCGGGCATTTGATTATCGTCAACCAATTTGTCAATTTCACCGATGCATCTTTTGCCAAAATGTTCGACATTGTCATTCAGCTCGGGGCTATTCTCGCCGTGGTCGTTTATTTCTGGAATCGATTGTGGCCGTTCGGCGAGGGGGAAACCAGCCAAGAGCGATCGACGACACTCTTAACCTGGAAAAAGGTTATCGTTGGATTCATTCCGGCGCTTATTATTGGCGCAAAGTTCGGTCATTTAATTGAAGAAAAACTTTTTAGCCCCAAAATAGTGGCAGGAGCGCTCATCGTCGGCGGAATTATCATCATTCTCGTGGAAAGCCTCAAGAGAACTGCCCGGTTCGCTGATATCAAGAGTCTCCCTTATGGCACTGCCCTGGCAATAGGTTTCTGCCAATGCCTTGCCATGGTCCCCGGTACCTCCCGCTCGGCCGCCACGATTATCGGCGCCATGCTCCTTGGCGCTTCACGAATTGCCGCAGCGGAATTCTCGTTCTTCCTCGCCATTCCCACAATGGCGGCAGCCACCGTCTATTCGCTCTGGTACCAATGGAAACACCACGCCTTTATAACGGTTCATCAGGTCGAGCTGACGGCGGTGGGCTTTATTATTTCCTTTTTCGTCGCCTGGGCCGTCATTGCCGGCTTTATGAACTATATACGAAAAAACGATTTCCGGCCATTCGGGTACTATCGCCTCGCACTCGGTGCGCTGGTGATCATACTTCTGGCAAAACATGTCATTACAGGTGTGGCGATGTAGGAAAATTTTCGGAGCAAAATTCGAAGCAACATTTGAATATTTCGGCGACACCCGATTTGGAGCAGGTGCTCCAGAAAACCGCATCAGACTAAAAAGGCATTACGGAGGTGTTCAATTTTTCCATTTACAATGGCAATTACATCAAATCGGCAGGAGCAGTCATGAATATGGTTTTGGGTCATGTAAAACTGTGCAACACGTGCCAGAGTCCGCTGTTTGCCGCGATCGACCCAGAAAAACGGATGGCCGAAAGAAGTGGAATAAGTTGATTTTACCTCAACGAATACGAGCGTATTATCTTTATCCCGGGCAATACAGTCGATTTCACCGATATGAACCTGAAAGTTCCGCGACAGAATCGCATACCCGTTTTTTTCAAGGTATTCGGCGGCATCATCCTCGGCGGAAGCACCCTTGGCCCGGGTACTGTGAGGGTCAACGCCGGTTCTACCCGCACCAGAAGAAGGATCAGGGGACCTCGCCGACGACTGATTTGAAGGGTGGCTGGAAAGAAGCATGGGAACTCTTTAACGCCAGTGATATATAAAAAGATGCACAAGAAACGCCGCACCAAGAATGCCGATAAGAATGAGTGACAGCCATTGACTTTTCAGTAGCTCCAGCCACCCTCGACCGGTGACAGGCAGGTACGTTGAACTTTGCCGGCGATCAACGATACGCCGTTCGGATGCCTCCTGTACTTCAGGATCGATTCCCGCCGATCCGATATGCGTTATGTTCGCGGCGCGCTCGTCAGGATCGACCGAGTCGAGGTGGCTCAGCATCTCCTCAATCGACTGGTAACGATCTTTGCGCTCCTTCTTCAGCGCTTTCAGCACAATCAGTTCGAGTCGCTTGGGCGTATCACGCCGTTTCTGCGAAGGAAGAACGGGGTGATCATGCACCTGTTTATAAACAACCGCCATGGCGTTGCTGCCGGTAAACGGATGTTGTTTGGTCAGCATTTCATACATGACGATGCCGAGAGAGTAAATATCGGTCTGGTGATCGGTTTTCTTTCCAAGCGCCTGTTCGGGCGACATGTACTCAGGCGTCCCCAGCGTAAAACCCGCCATGGTGATATTCGCACCGGAAAAAATCTTGGCTATCCCGAAATCGCTTAACTTTGCGACGTTATTTTGATCGATGAGGATGTTCTGCGGCTTTATATCCCGGTGAATGACATTATGACTATGTGCATATCGCAGCCCACGACAGATCTGCCGCGAAAAATCGATGACCGCGCTTATTGGCACTTCCCGATGATCATTGATGAATTGGGAAAGATCCACGCCGTCGACAAATTGCATGGCGAAGTACCGATAGCCATCCTCTTCCCCATATTCGTAGATGCTGACGATATTCTGGTGCTGTAGCAGAGAGACTGCCCTCGCCTCTATTTCGAACCTCTTAGCGAATTCCTCATCCCTCACAAAATTGGGAGGCAACACCTTTAACGCCACAATCCGGTTAAGAGGGTTTTGGATCGCTTTGTAAATATCTCCCATGCCGCCTCTGCCCAGGCGTCCAAGAATTTTATAATGACCGATGGTATCGGGAATTTTATCGGTATGTTTTTTATTAAGCATGGATAACCGCCACGTAGATGGAACGATCCAAAAGTGCGGTTGCAGTGTACCAGGATGGCTCCGACAGAATCTTGAAAATAATTAATAGGTTGATCAAAGTAATGATCGAACCAAGCAAACAGTCTCTTGTTCGGCCTGTTCCAAATCGTTATTTATGATAGTATACTCGTATTTTCCGCGCTTTTCAGCGAACTCTATTTCGGTCCTGGCATCCGCCAGGCGCAGCTGGATAGTCGCCTCATCATCGGTTTGTCGGGCCCGAAGCCGCCGTTCGAGTTCCTCAAAAGATGGCGGAAGGATTAGAATGCCAATCGCCTGGGGGTACATCATATCAAATTTTGTCTTACCGAAAACATCAATATCCATGATGATATGCATTCCACTGTTGATCGTTGTATTTATAAAACTTTTCGGCGTACCGTAGTAATGGCCGTGAACACAGGCCCATTCGGCAAATTCATCCTGTTCGAGCTTGCTGTGGAATTCCTCATCGGTAAGAAAGAAATAATGTCGGCCACTGATCTCGCCCTCTCGTGGAGGACGGGTAGTCGCACTGACCGAATAAATGATCTCCGGCACTGCCCGGCGAACGGAATTGATCAGTGTTGTTTTGCCCGCTCCAGATGGTGCCGAAAAAACAAATATCTTTCCTTTCGCAATTTTTATATTCAAGAGCAACCTCAACCCGTTCAAGCTCTTATCGAAACAATAGTGGTGTATTCGGATGAGGAATTCCCTGCCGAATTTATCGGAACTGAATGCCCTTTCCTTCAGGAACGCCTTCTCACGCTGTTTTTTTCAGCTCCTGCGCTTTTTCCATTAAATGCCCCCGGCTTAGTTAGCTGATTGATAATAATGGTATTCAGAATCTTGTCATGGGATAAAACTAAAAATGAATATATCGTCTGCAAGAACAAGGTGAATGATCATTGAACCGCCCCTCCGGAGACGCATAAACGCCCTCCTATTTTCACAAAGCACACAGTGAAATCAATTGTTTTAAAATAAATGGTGCCCGTGCCCGGGAGTACGAAGCGACCGTGATAGTCGTCTTGACCATGTATTCGGCAATAAGTTATTTTATTACAGCGGACAATTACATCACTGGTTTATTCAGAGAGGCTATTTTTTATGAAAGAAAAAATCCATCCCAAATATGCACGAGCAACCTTTACCTGCTCATGCGGCAATATTATCGAAACGCGTGCGACCATCAGCAGCCAGCACATCGATATCTGCAATGAGTGCCATCCTTTTTACACTGGAAAACAGAAACTGATCGATACCGCAGGAAGAGTGGAACGCTTCAAGAAGCGTTACGCACACGTCACAAAAGAGTCATAGGGATTATGTCACTCTAAAGACAGGGGGCCGTTAGGTTCTCTGTCTTTTTTTTATCTTAGCGAGAACTCTATGAAAAAATGTATCGCAATCGTACTGCTGCCTTTCGTTACCTTATGCCTTTTTGTGAAATCAAAAAGAGTCGGAGGCCAGGCTGTCATCGAAGGGGTCATGATGCGACATCGGCAGAATGTATCCTGGGCGGTCCGGAAACGGAGTGGTGATGTCGTGGTAGAGCAATTTCCCTTTCAATCCGTTGCGGCAAAAAACCATTTCTGGCGCGCGCCCTTCGCTCGCGGTGCGGTGAACCTGTATGAATCCATGGTGCTTGGCTATAAGGCACTTTCACGCTCCGCAGAAATCGCTATTGAGGAAGAACGTTTCGATCGCGGTAAATCCATCGATTCGGCAAAACGAAAGCTTGGCGATTCAATCATGTCTGGAATCAGTCTGATCGGCTCACTCCTCGTCGGGATCGGTCTTTTCATGTATCTCCCCATGTGGATTCTTTCCCAGTTTGTTCCCCGCGATTCAGCGCTGACATTCAATTTTTTTGCGGGCTCCATTAGAATCGCACTCTTTATAGCCTATCTTCTGATTATCAGCAGGTGGAAGGATATGCGCAGGGTATTCGAATATCACGGCGCTGAACATAAGGCAATTTTCACCTATGAAGATGGAAAAGTGCTGACGCTGGAAAATATGCGGCATTATACCACTCTGCACCCTCGATGCGGAACGAGTTTTCTCCTTCTTGTAGCGCTCATTTGCATCTTGCTTTTTGCATTTGTCGATGCCGTTGTTATCAAGTTCATAGGACCATATCCCAATGTCGTCATGCGACTTTTCGTTCATCTCCTCCTTGTTCCAGCGGTTGCTGGAACTTCCTACGAAGTGCTCAAGCTTTCCGACAGCTACCAACGACTGCCGATTGTCCGCGTCCTTATTCTCCCCGGCCTCTTGCTGCAGAAAATCACCACCCGACCACCCGACGATGAGCAACTTGAAATTGCCGCGAGAGCGCTCAAGGCCGTCGTATGATCGTCGGGAAGGTTCAGGACGTCCTCAAGCGACGCGACGAACTGGAAATTTCTCTTGCGAAACCAGAAATTGCCCGCGACCCGATCCAGATGGAAAAACTCGGTCGTGAGTACAATGCCATCAGCAAGAACCTGCCCATTTTCCTCAAATACCTCAGCATTGTCCAATCGATCCAAGATGCGGAGACGATAATCCAATCGGAATCCGACCCCGAGCTGGTTGAACTTGCGCGCGAAGAGCGCACCCAACTTCAGAAACAGGTTCCTGAATTCGAGCAAAAGATAAAATTCCTCCTCGTTCCGAGAGATCCGAAGGACGACAAAAATGCCATCGTTGAAATCCGCGCCGGCACCGGCGGAACCGAAGCTGGCATTTTTGCCGCTGATCTCTACCGTATGTATACACGGTTCGCCGAGCGCAAAAACATGCATATCGAGGTGCTGAGCTCCAGCTACGGCGACATCGGAGCTATTAAGGAAATCATATTCATGGTCAGTGGCGAGAAAGCCTATGGCACGCTCAAGTATGAATCGGGCGTCCATCGCGTGCAGCGGGTTCCAGAAACCGAGGCCCAAGGTCGTATCCACACATCTGCCGCCTCGGTGGCGGTTTTTCCCGAGGCAGATGAGGTTGAGGTAACCATCGATTCAAACGACTTGCGGATTGACCTTTTCTGTTCAAGCGGTCCAGGCGGCCAATCGGTCAATACCACCTATTCCGCTGTGCGCATCGTTCATCTTCCAACCGGCCTCGTGGTACAGTGCCAGGATGAAAAATCGCAGCAAAAAAATAAAGCAAAGGCTCTCAAAGTGCTCCAAACACGGCTTTATGAAAAAAAACTTGCCGAGATCGAAGCACAAGAGTCGGCGGCACGCAAAAGCATGGTTAGTACCGGCGATCGGAGCGCAAAGATCCGCACGTATAACTTTCCCCAGAATCGCGTCACCGACCACCGAATCAACCTGACCCTCTACCGTCTCGACGCCATCATTGACGGAGATATTCTTGAACTGATCGATGCGCTCGCCATCGCCGACCTAAACGAACGAATCGAAAAATCGCCATGAATCCTATCAAGTTCTTCATGGGTTTGAAGTGTCATCGGCATATATTTACAGATAATATATATGGCGATGGTCGCCGCAAAGCCATTTAATTTCTGGCTCCAAAGAGGGCACGGATGCCCTTCACAAATGAGTCATGAACCTACCACAGACACTCAAACACATTCAGAATTCCTTATTGCCCATTGCGGGCGAATTCGCTCTCCCGGAATCCGAGAGAATTTTAGAATTTCTTCTAGGCGCATCACGCACTAATCTCTATCTTGAAAGACACGAGGAGCTTTCACCGGAGATCCTTAAAAAAATCGGCAGTATCATCTCACGACGATTGTTGACGGACGAACCGCTCGCCTATATCCTTGGGTGTACTTATTTCTTCGATCGAGAAATTGCGGTGACTCCGGAGGTACTTATCCCTCGCCTTGATACCGAAACGCTTATCGAAACAGTACTTCTGAATGAGCCTTTACATCATCTTCGTTTCCTCGATTTCGGGACAGGTTCAGGCTGTATCAGCGCCGTTCTTGCCGGAAGCCATCGCCACTGGAAAGGAATTGCGGTTGATGCATCCATGCCAGCTCTCAGAATCGCCCGAAAAAACTGCGGCAGTGAAGTCGATCTCATCTGCTGCAGCTTTTTCTCCGCGATAAAAGCCCATTTATTCGATTTCATCGTCAGTAATCCGCCGTATATACCCTCGGAAACAGTGCCAACGCTTGACCGCTCGGTCCGCGATTTTGAGCCTAATGCCGCGCTTGATGGCGGTGCTGACGGTCTCGATTTTTACCGGTTTCTGGCCAATTCCGGGAAAGCGCTGCTCAGCGCGGGCGGGAGAATCTATTGCGAGATCGGTTGCGATCAGGGTGAAGCGGTCAAAAAAATCATGGTTGCCAATGGATGGAATAATATTATTGTTATAAATGACTTAGGAGGAAGACCTCGTGTAATACATGGAAGATTTAAACCATGATTGGGCTCTACGAGGAATGGGTAGCACCTGATCTCAAAAACCAATCCCATTTGCCTAACTTTGAGGGGCGTCGTTTTCAATACTTTGGCAACACGCCTCCACAACCCTCGCAATCGCACCGTACTCCGGTAACATCCTCATGACCCGCTGCAATCGCGTTATGGCGACCGGGACGAATTGTCGGTACCGTGTTTTTCCCTTATTGATTGATAGGTTGCCGTACGCGCCGAGCGCCTGCATAAGTCGCTGCGCTGCGCAAAGGTAAAAATCGTGCTGATCGCAGAACGGATGAAGCGGAAGCGATGCATAATATCCGAAAAGATCCCGAACAGTTTCTTCATCGAGCGCCCCTATATACGGATCAAGGAGCAGCGACGCGACGTCATAGCCCGGCGGACCGAGGCGTGCGCCCTGAAAATCGACGAAGCGGATCTCTTTGCCGTGTAACAAGATGTTCTCTGACTGGAAATCTCGATGCAGTAAGGTGCGTGGCAATCGCGCCGCGGCTTCCGCACATGCCCGCCGGCCAGTTTCCCATGATATGCCAAGCATGGAACCGCAGCCGCACAGCCCCACGACGTAGTGAATCGCGAAATAGCCGGATTCCCACATAAAGGCATTATAATCCATGGCCTTCGAGGCGATTGTAGGGCTTGCCGCTCTTTCAACTGACTGCCACTCGGTAAGGGTATCGAGCACCCGCCTATAGATTTTTTTCAGTGCGGCGCGGTCACCAGTCACACTTTCAATGTACTTTTTGAGCGTTTGTTCGCCGAAATCCTCCTCCAGAATGAGACCCAGTGAAGAGTCTAAAGCAAAAATCTGCGGCAGGAACGGAATCCGTTTCGAGAGTTCCTCTTGTATTGACAGAAATCGAGCCCAATCCTCGTCTTTTGAATCCCATAAAACAAGGATAAACGATTGTCCTTTCCCGCTTTTCTCCGTTAAACGCAGGAATGTGCGCTGCGATGCGGCGCTGTCAACAGGCATAACCTCCCACCGCGCCGCCGAGAAACCTGGAAGGTTTTTCTCAATAAAAACAAGCTGTCCGGGTTTGAGTATGTCAGTAATTTCCAAAAGCCACCTCGCAATCCGGCGCAACGATCATGTTCTCAATGATCCTCCCCTCTCCGATGGTCGAGCCGGCGAATACGACGCTGCTGGAGATACGCGCATTTTCGCCTAGCCCCGTGGTTTCAACCCAGGCATAGGAGCCAATACTGCACAGCAAATGGCCCGGCAATGTGCGGGGAAAGCAACGACGCGCTTTCCGGTTGATGTACAGTCGGTGGTCGACGTCGAGAGGAATCGTTCCATCGATGCATTCGAAGTGTATGGAGGCAAGGGCCGCAGGGGTCCCGATGTCGCGCCAGAAGCAGTCCACTTCAAGAACTCCGATGCGTTGTCCCCTCTCGATGCCACGTTTCCAGACCGGAACCACAGAAAAATCATCTGGATCGAGAATGTCAAGAAATGATCGCCGGTATAGCGCGGCTCCGATAAAAGCCGCCGTTGCCATTGCATCCGAACGCGTGATATCGGCTGGAACGCCGCAAAAGGCATGGGATTTACGATCGTAAAAAACAGTCCCCTCCCCTTCCTGCGGAACCGCCAGGAGTCCCGCATTCCAATCGGTTTGCAGGAAACGCGCGAGAATTGGTTTCAAGTCAAAGGAATAAACGATATCGACATTGCAGACAAAAAACGTTTCGTCGCCTCCAAGAAAATCTCGTGCGAAGTAGAGTGCGCCGCCGGTCCCGCGAATGGCGTCTTTTTCATGGAAGAGCGTAAAGGGATGGACGGCATTCTCCTGGAATGCCCTGAATTGATCCGCCTTGTAATGAGCATTTACGCCGATTGTCGAAATTCCTTGTCCTGTAAGAAATCGCAGGGATCGCTCAAGAAGCGGCTTTCCGCATACCGGGATAAGCGCCTTGGGAGTGCCGGCGGTAAGGGGCAGGAGGCGCGTACCGAGTCCCGCGGCAAGGATGAAACCCCTCACGTCAACTCCTCGCCGTAGAATGCGCTGTACCGAAATTGATCGACATACGGCTGACGCTCACGCCGCCACTCATCACAAAGGTCGCCGAGCGCGACGTCGGCAAGCACTGATAGTCTGAACCGGTCGCTCCCGGTGAGAATGTCGATCGCAGGTTTTACATATTCATACTCATAAGGGTCGGCACGGAATGCGAATTCGCCTCTTGAAGAGGCTGCCGCCGCAAGAATGATCGCCGCCGCGGTTTCCACCGGCCTGAATGCGCGGATGTCGGTGACATGCAGTTGAAAACCGTGGCACTCTTTGCCGGCCCATTTCTGAAAGGTAGGGATAAATTCGTGATAGCGAAAGAGGCACCCTTGAGGCGCCGACTTCTCAACCAAAGCCCTGAAAGATTTTATGTCAAGATACGGCGCGCCAAAAATCTCGAAAGGACGCGTAGTCCCCCGTCCTTCCGAGAGATTGGTAGCTTCCAGGAGCACCATTCCAGGATATACAATAGCCGTGTCGGGAGTTGGCATGTTCGGAGAAGGCAGTACCCACGGCAAACCCGTATCGGTAAAGAGTGAATTCCGTGAGTACCCCTGCATCCAGACTATCGACACCTCGGCAGAAGGGTAAAAGTGCCGTTGCAGGAATTTCGCGACCTCACCGATGGTCAGACGATAACAGAGCGGAATGGGGGCACCGCCGACGAAAGAGTAGTATTCCGGCATAATCATGGGGCCATCAAAATTCAACGCCGCAATGGGGTTTGGCCGATCAAGCACCCACAGCGGAATCCCCTGCTCGCAGCAAGCCTCCATGCAAAACTTGAGCGTCCATAAATAGGTGTACGGCCTGGCGCCGACATCCTGGAGATCGAATACCAGCGCGTCGAGCGGAGCCAGCATGGCGGGCGAAGGCTTTCGGTGGTGGCCATACAGGCTATATACCGGGATCCCTTTTCCCCTGTTCTCATCGCCCTCCCACTCGATCATGTTATCCTGCGTCTGGCCGAAGAGCCCGTGCTGCGGGCCGAAGATGGCGCCGATCGCCGCATGCGGATACGAAAAAAGCGCATCGGTGATATGCAGAAAAGAAGCGGTGATCGACGCGGCATGGCAAACAATACCGAGTTTTTTTCCAACAAGGGCGGAAGGGAAATCCTGCAAAAAACAGTCGAGGCCGGATCGGACCATTTATCTGTTCCTCATTTACGGATTGCGGTTACTTGCACCATTTTATCCCGATCTAAAGAGTGTCGCGTGGTGCAGCGCACACTCCCCCACATACACAAAATAACCCAAATAAGGCTAACTACAAATTAAATTGGGGCATCAGTTCTTTCAATGGGTCGGTCGATATGGTGGATATTTAAAAAGAGAATCAAGTATATAATTCCCATAAAGAACCACGCGCATAGCCCGTGGTCTTAGTTTGCTCCCTAAAACGACAGGAAAACGTTCGTATGCAGAAGAGATAAATTGCGCGACCTTCATATGCTGAAAAAAAGCACACGTTGAAAGCTAAACTCTCATCGACTAATTCCTTTTTTCTTCAACTCCCGGCAAGCTATGTCCAGATGCATGGCACAGGCTTTCCTTAAATCCTCCTCGCCATGCTGGAAGTCCCCTATCGTCAGCCAGACAAGTCCACGATTAAAAAGAGACAGAGGGCTATTTTCTGAATCGAGGCTTATCGCACGGCTGAAATCACTGATCGCCTGCGGATAATTTCCTTTAGCACTATATGCGTACCCGCGGTTGTTATAGGCTTTGGCTAATCCGGAATCCAGTGAAATCGCCTGTGTAAAGTCATTGATCGCACGATCATTATCGCCGTTTTCGAAATAATCAACGCCCCTGTTGTTGTAGTATCCTGCCTTGCAGGGTTTATAAGCAATCGCCCGGTCATAATCATCCATGGCGCGCACGCGGTCGCCTAAAGCTTCATAAAGTACCCCACGGTCATTATAGAGATTGGCATAAGAAGGATAATAGAGATCGGCATAAGAAGGATAATGCGAAAGCCCTGTATTGTAATCTGAAAGCGCCCGGGCATAGTCATGGTTCAAATAATAAGCATATCCACGGTCATCATACGCTATCACCGAAGGATATTTTCCGACGACGTCGGTCCACAAGGTCTCCGAGTTCTTCCACACCTTACAGCGCTCGTGGACGGCGTAACCGAAAATAAGCGTTACCAAACAGATTGCCGTCCAAACCGCAACCCTTACGCTTTTCAATCGGAATGATGCAATTCCTTGTTCAACATAATAAGCAACGATTGCAGACAAGCCGACATAGGCAAGATACGAAAACCGGTCCGCTGTAACCGCAGTGGATACGGGAATATAAAGGATCAAAATAACATTGACCAGGAAAAAACCGAAGCCGAAAATGAACGCCTTCGATCGTCTGAAATACCACGCCGCCATGCCTGCGGCAACCACAAAAAGAGGCGACAGCGAATACCGCAGTGGCAAGGATACCGCAAGCGAGTCAGGGTACGGATAGAATGCCGAAAGCTTGAGGGGGATGAAAAATTTGACAACATAGAACATGAATGAATGGCAGGCGATGGCAATTTTTGTAAAGACCGGCAAAACTCCAAAATCGCTGAAGTTCCCGGCATCGTGCTGTCCCTTGATAGCCCAGAGACCGAGAATTATTGACAGAATGATAAATGGAATCTTATCGATAACGATTTTCGCCGAAAATTTCCGCATCCGGTAGTAATCGATCAGGAAAAGAACCGCCGGCAAGGTCACCGCCGATGATTTGGAGAGCAGTGAACAGACAAACAAAATGCAGGAAGCGGAATAGTGCAGCCTCGCGCAGCCTTTTTTCTTTTCAAGATACGAAAGGTACAAAAGTGTGGATGCGAGATAAAAAAATGTATACAGCAGGTCCTTCCTGCCCGAAATCCAGACCACCGACTCGACATGCATCGGGTGGATTCCGAACAGCAGCGCACAAAACGAAGCGACAAAACCACTCCTGAAGATTTTCCTAATAAAAATAAAAACCAGAAGAACATTAAGGAGATGCATCAGAAGATCGACAAGGATATACCCCGCCGGGTCAAGCTTGCCTGCGGCATGGTTCAGAGCGTAGGAAAGAATGGTTATTGGTTGATAATTGGCATTTACAAAAGTAACAGGGGAAAAGATCCGGAGTATATTCTGCCACGACAGGGAATGGATGAGGCTATTCCCTGTCACATAGACATTATCATCCCAATTGGTGAAGCCGTTTCCAAGCGCGGTCGAAAAAGCGATGAAGGTGAGACACGCAATGATAGTATAATTAAGAACCCATAGTTTTCCTAATTTACCGGGTTTTAACGATTCATTGTGTCTTGAATCTGAGCCAGGAGAAAAATTGAAAATCAATTCAATCCTCCAGTTTCGCGATTGTGCCGAGGGAACTCAGTTTGCAAGGTTCCGACCAATAAGGCGTCGCGGATCGAGCACCAGAAACCCAGTAATAATCATGATTCAGGCAATTAGGGCGATTTAATAGTTGTGCAATTCATAGAAATAATTATGCATCACAAGTCGGACCCGCATAAATATATTACTTATGAAATGTATTCCTAACACTGTTTCTTCGCAGAAAGGCGGGGGATCTTCATAGATGAGTGTGAATATTATACAACAAAGGTGGGTGTAAAATCCACTCTCCCCCTGTACAGCAATATACAGCAGTTAGGAGAAGGGATTATAGTAGTGCGTCTATTAATAACTGGGGCTAGGGTGGTGTTATGAGGGAACCGTGAACAAGGGGGGGGATGGTGCGAGAGAACTTGGCGCCGGGGAGGGCAGGCAGAGCGTAAACTTCCGCAAAGGAGGGACGATAAAGGGCACCGCGGGTGCGGAGCGTCGAGCGGAAAAAGGAAATGTTTATTTAAAAATTAAAAAGATGTAAAACTGAAATTTTTCTCAGACAAGGATTCAGCCGGCGGAGGCGGGAAAACAGAGGGTGTATCGAAAAGCATCGGGGCCCGCTCCCGAGACAAGAAACACCAAACATAATTATCAGGGAGGAAGTTCATGATTAAAAGGACCTCAGTATTTTCAGTATTTATTGTACTGGCGATCACTCTACTGGGCAGTAGCTTGTATGCGTCGGTGGCGAATGACCCCATGCGCGGTTTGACCGGCAAGCAATTCATTAAAGACATGTTCCTCGGTTGGAACCTGGGCAATACAATGGATTGCGGCGGAGCCGAAACCGCGTGGGGAAATCCCGTGACGACCCAGGCGATGATCGATGTGGTGCATCAGGGGGGATTTAAAACGATGAGAGAGCCGGTGACGTGGGATTCGCATTTCGGCGCCGCCCCCACCTACACCATCGATGCAACATGGATGGCCCGGGTGGCGGCCATCGCGAATTACGCCCTCAACGACAGCATGTACGTCATCATCAATACGCACCACGATGGTTGGTACGACCTTGCCGCGACCGGCGCGGATTCAATCTCGGTCCAGGCCGAGGTCGTGGCGATCTGGACTCAAATCGCCACTGAGTTCAAGGACTACAGCGATTATGTGATTTTTGAAATATTTAACGAACCCAATGCAGATGCTTCAAATCAATACGGGGGTGGATCAGCGGCGAACCGCGCGGATCTTGCCGCCTATCAAATTGCCGCCGTAAACGCGATCAGGGCGCTCGGCGGGAACAACGCCACCAGGAAGATCCTGCTGCAGGGTATTTCCGCCTCTCCGATACAAGCCTCCATGGCGACAATACCTATAGTAGACTCCAATATCCTTGTCTCGATTCACACCTATGACCCGGTTGGGTTCTCCATGAATTGCAGTCCGGACACTTGGGGAAGCGCTTCCGATTCGGAAAGTATTGTGAGCGATCTTACAAACGAACTGAGTTGGACAAAAACCGGGTGCGACATAGTAGGCGAATGGGGTTCCTCATCGTGTGATGAGCTGGCATCCAGAGTTACCCATGCGTACTGTTATGCCCAGCAAACGAGGGATCATGAAATGTGTCCCGTATGGTGGGATGATGGCGCCGGTTTTCATATACTTGATAGAACTTCAAACCCGCCCTCGTGGGCTTATCCGACGATTGCCGCGGCTCTTCTGGCAGGCGCTACGAGCGCGAACTTTGTAGCGTCAACGATAAACGAACCGCCCAAAGACAGAAGCACTCCTTACGATTTACAGGAGAGGGCGGGGATCGTCAATTATTCGCTCCCTGCAACGTCTTTTGTCTCTTTACGCCTTTATACCATGCAGGGCAGAGTTGTATCGACTCTTGTTAAATCCGTTCAGTCCGCTGGAAAGTATGAGGTGAAATTGCCGGCCAAAAGTATATCTCTGGGCAATTACATTCTTGAACTCAAAGCGGGGAACAATCTGGTTACAAAGAGATTAACTATATCTCAGTAACGGTGTAGTTCATGAATCTTGTCGTAGTATTTTATAATGGTGTAAACTCCACCCTTTGCAAGGGTGGAGTTTTTTTATAAGGGATGCAATTGCTATAACCTTTTAATTGTCTGGGATCTGGGAAAAACGCCGTAACCGGCCTGATGATGAGATGACTATCGGAAAACAAATTTCAACGATTACGGTTCAAAAGTAAACATTGCCGCGAACCGCGAACACTGTATCCTGATCGCGCGTATTTGGGTAAAGCGTTGGTTTTTATCACTGCTTTGCCAAAGGAGATGGTTATCCGCCCCTCGGGGGGAAACCCTATAATCCTACTATTTTTCTCCGTTCATGCGCGAGAGTTTAGGGGGGTGAAAAAAGGTGTATGGAATTTTAGCGATAATTCAAATTCATATATAATCTCAATATATAATCTCATCATATAACCTCAAGGGGGTCTGTTATGCGAAATTCCAGGTTGGCGTCCGTTTCAATGGTTTCCCTGATGGTTTTCTTCATTGCGGGTATTGCCGGCGCGAGCATGACCGAGCGTATGGAGGGAAACTTCTTAAAAACCCGCATCAAGCAGCGGATTGATGAAAACTGGCTGATCTATGCGGGAAACCCTTCGGGAACCCCCCAGGATTCGAATTTCGCCGACGCTTCGTGGACGACGACGAATCTTCCGCACGATTTCAGCATCACCCTGGTCAAAATCATCCCGGGCGCTCAATGCGATCCCCCCGCAATCGGCTGGTATCGGAAGCATTTCACGCTGCCCCCGGGGTTTGCGGGAAAAAAGGTCATCATACAGTTTGACGGAATATATCATGATTCGAAAATATGGCTGAACGGGCATCTCGTGGGCAATCAGCAATACGGCTATGTCAGTTTCTATTTTGATTTGACGCCGTACCTGAGCGCTACCGGTGACAACGTTCTCGCCGTTTATGTCGACGACGAGACCATCCAGAACTCCCGCTGGTATTCCGGGACCGGCATATTCAGGCATGTGTGGCTTATCGCGACAGATTACGTCTATGTCAAGAACTGGGGGACCGCCATAACCACCCCCACCGCCACGGCCGGGCAATCGAAAATAAGGATCCAGACGGAGGTAGTGAACGATTTGACGACCGCCCAGACGCGCACCCTGCAGACCACTATCTGCGATGCAAGCGGCAATGCGCTGCTGACGGCCGACACGACGATCTCGGTCAAGCCGAATGTCATCGATACCGTGATGAGCATCGACACCTGCGTGCAGACCCTGACGCTTTCCCCTTGTAATCTGTGGTCGCCGTCGACGCCGGTCCTCTACTACGCCTATACCCGGCTCCTCAACAATGGAACGCCGGCCGACGACTATGTGACCCGGTTCGGCATACGGCAGCTGCAGTATAATGTCAATCAGGGATTGGTAATAAACGGCGTAGCTACCAAAATGAAGGGTATATGCATGCATCAGATGCTGGTGCCGGCGGGATCCGCGGTGCCCGACCTGATGTTTGCGCGCGCTATCACGGAATTAAAAAAATCGGGATGTTCTTCCATCCGGACGTCGCATAATCCGGAGACCTCGGAATTCTATGATATCTGCGACTCGCTCGGCATGCTGGTCCTGGATGAATATTGTGATAAATGGGTGGACACCGTCGCGGGCAATTGGTATGAGAATTGGAACCAGACCTGGCCCAAAGATCTCTCCTCGTTCATCGAGCGCGACCGGAACCATCCGAGCATCGTGATGTGGAGCGTGGGAAATGAGGTTACGCAGTTGGCGGACATTACCTCTTATCTTGAGGATACCCTGAAAGTGCTTGTTACGTATGTAAAACACATCGACAGCAGCCGCGATGTGACCCATGCCTGCGTTTCGGGGTGGAGCGATATCGCCGGGTTTGCCACGCTCGCCAATTATGAGGATATCGTAGGGGTAAATTACCAGGATTGGGGGTTTGCCACGATGCATTCGGACAACCCGAACGCCATATTATTGGGTACCGAACAAGACAACTATTTGGGCTCAACAGGCGTGCCTGTATGGTTCGAGGCACGGAACACCCCCTATGTCATCGGGACTCATATCTGGACAGGCGTGGATTATCTCGGCGAGGGTACCGGAAGCCTTGGAGCCACGAGCGGCTACCTGGACAACTGTATTTTCCGCAAATCATGGTTTTATTTCATGCAAAGCCAATATAGCGATACGCCCATGGTGCATGTCACGATCGGCAATGGTACCTCCTCCTCTTCCGGTCTTGCGGAGAACTGGACTAATCTTTCGGGAGCGCAAAGCGTGGTCACCTACACCAATTGCGACAGCGTTTCTCTGTATGTCAATACAACAAAAGTAGGGACGGAACTCTTGAGCAATTTTCCCTCCACGATCATGCAGTGGACCAATGTTTCGTACCAGTCCGGCTACATCAAGGCGATCGGCTTTAAAAACGGCGTCCAGGCGGCCGTCGACAGCATCCTTACCGCCGGCGCTGCAGCAAAGGTGCTCCTCAAGCCCGACCGGACGACCATGTTTGCCGACGGCAGTGACGTTTCCTGCATCGAAGTCGATATCGTTGATGCGAACGATAACTTCGTTTTCAGCGCCGACAATACCATCCAATTTTCAGTGAGCGGCCAGGGAAGGAGCCTGGGGATCGCAAGCGGAAACTGGAATGACGACTCTCCCTTTAAAGCAACCAGCAGGGCTGCCTACAACGGGAAAGCGCTCATCGTCGTACAATCGCTCCCGACTCCCGGAACGATTACCGTGACGGTAAGCCCTCCGGGTCTGGTTTCGAGCAGCGTTACCATTACAACCGTGGCGCAGCCGACAACCGCGATAATACCGAGCGCTCCTTCGCGGAACGCCCCCGGAAGTCGTGTTGACCAGTTCACCTGCATGTATAACACGGGCAGTAAAAATATACAGGTCCGTTATCGGGTGGATGTTCCCGGCGCTATCAGCCTTTCGGTTTTTTCCGCTTCCGGGCGGTTGGTAAACTGCCTGGCGAATAATAAATACCAGGCGGCAGGCATCTATTCCACCGAATGGAACGCAGCGGCCAGAAGCGGCGGCGTGTACTTTGTCGTCTTGAAAGTGAATAACCGGCTAATGACCCGGAAAGTCTTTATTGCACGGTAAGAATATGGAAAACCGCAGTTGGCAAAGCGGGAGGATGCTGGGGAGGTGCGCGTTATATTATGCCTTGATCAGTTGAGGGGGGAACGTATGGACGCTCTATCCAGAATGATGAAGCCGGCAATATTGATGGGAACGATTATCGCCCTGCAGGTCGTCGCGCAGACCTATCAGTATCCATTCCAGAATCCCGGCCTGCCGAGAGAAACGCGGATCGCCGACCTGGTTTCACGGCTTACCCAGAGCGACTTGATAGCGTTGCTGAACAGTTCCGGCGTGACCAATACGCGACTCGGTTTCACCACCGCGGGGCAGGTCGAAGGATATCATGGCGCGCAACTGCCTTCATCGCCATCGACACAAATCTGTCAAGCCTACGGCATGGGAGAGACCTGGGATTCGTCAATAATCGCATCATTCATGACTGAGGAAGCCCAGGAGTTCCGCTACGTCGGGCAGCACGGCGGTTTCTCCGGACTAATCGTCCGCGCTCCCAATTGCGACCTCGGACGCGATCCGCGTTGGGGTCGAACCTATGAGTGCTTCGGCGAGGATCCGTTCCTTGTCGGCATGCTCACGCGGGCCGTCGCGAACGGTCTCCAGGGCAACGATACCAATTATATCGATTGCGCCTGCCTCATGAAGCATTTCCTCGCCAACAGCTACGAGGATACCCGTATCTCCGGGAATAACACCTTCGATGCGCGGCTTCTCAGGGAATACTATTCGGCGACCTTCCGCATGGGCACCGAAGCGGGTGCGGAATGCATGATGGCCGCTTATAATTCCGTCAACGGGATACCCTGCGGGGTGCTGCCGATTTTAAAAGTCATGGCGAGGAACGAGTGGGGCATGAACGGCATTCAATGTACCGATGGCGGCGCCCTGGCGTTCCTTGTGACGGCACATCATTATTATCCCGACACTATCCACGCGGTTGCGGGCTGCATCAAGGCTGGAATCTCTGAATTTCTTGACGGGGAATATCCCGCCCCCGCAGACTCGGCGCTCAACAGGGGATTGATGACCATTCAGGATGTCGATACGGCGGTTGCCAACAATTTAAGAATGTTCTTCAGGCTGGGTCTTTTTGATCCATCATCAATGGTTCCCTATGCTAATGCAGGTTCGACGGCGCCCTGGACCCTGGATACCGCCAAGAATCTGTGCAAGCTGGTCACGGAGAAATCGATCGTTCTGCTCAAGAACAGTCAAAAGCTGCTGCCCCTTTCCGATTCCGCGATCAAATCGATAGCGGTCATCGGCACCAACGCCGATTCGGTGTGCATTGACTGGTACAGCGGCACCCCGCCATACAAGGTATCCGCCTATGCCGGCATCCAGAATCGGCTGGCGGGTACCGGCGTAACGGTAAATTACTCCGGCACCAATGCACTCGCCCCGGCGGTAACCGCCGCAAAGGCTTCCACCGTCGCCCTTGTCGTCGTCGGCAACAACCCGGATTGCGACGATGCCGCCTGGGGAGTCTGTCCCTCTCCCGACGAAGGGAAAGAACAGTGCGACCGTGACTCGATCACGCTCAAGCCGACCGACGACACCCTGATCAAGGCCGTCTATGCGGCGAACCCGAACACCATCGTATTACTCCTCTCAAGTTTCCCGTACGCGATCAACTGGGCGCAGGCGAACGTTCCGGCGATTCTTCACATGACCCACAACAGCGACGAGCTGGGCAATGCGCTGGCCGCCGTGCTTTTCGGCGACTACAATCCGGGCGGGAAGACCTCGCAGACCTGGGTCACTTCGGTAAAAGAGTTGCCGACAATGAGCGATTTCAATATTCGCGACGGACGTACCTATATGTATTATACGGGAACGCCGCTCTACCCCTTCGGGTACGGTCTCAGCTATACCACCTTCGAATATTCAAATCTGCAAACCAGCGCCGGGGTCATGGATGCCAAAAACGGAATAACCGTGAGCTGGCAAGTAACCAATACGGGATCCGTTGCCGGCGAAGAAATCGCCCAGATGTACGTGAAACATCTGAATTCCGCCGTCAGCCGTCCCATCAAAGAGCTCAGGGGTTTCCGGCGCGTTGCGATCGCTCCCGGCCAGACGCAGACCATCTCCCTGTCGCTGCCCGGATCATACCTTGCGTATTGGGATTCAACCGGAGCGAAATGGGATTCAACCGGAGGCACCTGGTACGTTGAGAACGATAATATCCAGATTCAGATCGGCGCATCTTCGGCGGACATAAGGCTGGACACGACCCTTCAGGTGATAAACGGCGGTCCTATCGGCGTGACCTCGGTACGGGAACCATCGCCCGTAAAAGCCGTTTTGAACAGCTCCCTCTCCGCTTTGTCTGACGTGGAAATCGTACGCGGACCGACTGCCGGTCTGCGGTTTCACCTTACTGTTGCCGCGAATATTGACCTGCGGATATACGGCATGGACGGCCGTTTGATCGCCAGCGTGAGCATGAAAAATCTTTCCGCAGGAACGCACATTGCTCCCTTGCCGCGCATTTCATTTTCTTCAGGCGTCTATTTTGTATCGGGCACGACCGGAGCGGGGCAGAAAACCGTGTTTAAATGCTTCGTTCGGTGACATCATTCAAGAGCCAATGAACAACCCCGAAGCAGAGCTTCGGGGTATCTAAATCAAAGTCAACCCATTTGAACACCTTACTTCCAAAAAAGCAAAGTCGAAGCAGAGCTTCGAGGAATTCGACCCAGAGATTAAATAACATTCCATTTTTCACAATTGCCCCAATAAAAAAGTATTGATTCAACTCGTCCCATAAACTACGTTGAATGATGGTGCGTCAGATTCAACAAATAATGGGATATTCCCAAAATTTATGACTCAAGTATCGCTATGATTTAATAATTGTGCAATTCATAAAAAAAATAACCCTGGAAAGAAAATAATTTATCATTTTATAGCTGCTTATAATTATATTGTTTAATATAGACACGTTCCTAACAATAGTTTAACAAGTGGACAATTACACTGCTTCCTAAAATGCATCTTTCGAGAGCGTGAGGTAGAGTGATAGGTGCAATTGTTTAGGTTAGCGCGTATCGTGAGAAAGAAGTTAAGGAGCTCTATACAAACCCACATTCAAGCCACATTCAAGGAGGGGGTGTATTATGTTAAAAACCAATCTTTTCCAATCATGCATCCAAAGGATGCGCAGTTTTTCAAATTTTGCAGTGGTGGTGTTTACATGTCTGGCCTTTGTTTCCCTGAGTTTCGGGGCGACGGCGCTGACCTTTTCAGGCGTGCACGGCCAGCTCAGCGTTAAAGGGTCCCATATTGTCGATCAATATGGCACACCCATTCAGTTGCATGGAATGTCGATGTACGGCTGGACTTCGAATTGCGGATATGATTTTTATAATACCACCGCTATCAACAACCTTGCCGCGGCCCCGTGGCACTGCACCGCTATTCGAATGCCCTACCAGCCCGGCGGTTCCATTCCGATGAGTAACATTACCGCCGTCATTGAGGCGTGCATAAATAACGGCATATACGTCATTCTCGATTGGCATGATGGGAGTAGCCAGGCCAATGCCACCGAGGCATCGGCATACTTCACAACCATAGCCACTACGTATCATACCTATGTCAATATTCTGTATGAACCGTGGAACGAACCGAACGGTAACGGCGGTCCCTCCTGGCCCAACGTCATCAAACCATATATGGAGACGGTGGTAGGCGCAATACGTAAAATTGACCCTAACAATGTCTGTATCTGCGGCAACCCGCAATGGGACCAGATACCTTCAGATGCCGCCGCGGATCCCATTACCGATTACAAGAACTGTGCCTATACGATGCACTTTTACGCGGCGAGCCACTCCGTTGCCGGTTTTGGTCCCAGTATCACGACCTCGATGAATGACAGTTGCGCGATTTTTATTACCGAATACGGCACGTGCAGTTCAAGCGGAGGCGCCCCTATCGACCTCACGGAAACGGAAGCGTGGTATAATTTCCTTGACAAGAACAAAATCGGTTCTACCAACTGGGGGGTTGAGTGCGAGGACGAAGGCGGCGCCGCTTGCTTTACCCAGAGCGCCAGCTCTACCGGTCCGTGGGCCAGTTCCGTTATGACGTCAGAGGGTTTATTCGTGCAGAATTATATAGATACCTCTTACCACCTTTCCGCCGCTGGGGTTTTACCATCGGCCGAATCAAAGTTTCAGCAGCGCGCTAACAGCCCGAATATGAACGGGCTATTGACCGGGGCGGTAACAAAATCGGCCGCCGTTTACACCATTAACGGCGTGCGGTGTCCGGCTGGCAGCAAGTTGCCGAACGGTCTTTATATCGTTCGTGATCCGGCGGGAAACTCCGCCGTAACGGGTTTGATGATGAGATAGTTATCGGAAACGCAACGATAGCGGTTGAAAAATACGGTTATAGGGAATTAATGCTAAAATTCCCTATAGCCGTGAACAGCGATTAGTTTACGAGCTTCCAAATTTCCATTTACTTACTCTTAAACTCTTACTGGAGGACTAAGGAGGGGCAGTGTGTTAAAACTCAATCGTTTTCAATCGTGCATCCAAAGGATGCGTAGTTTTTCAAGTTTTGCGGTGGTGGTATTTACGTGTCTGGCCTTTGTTTCCCTGAGTTTCGGGCAGACCTTTTCTGCTGTGCACGGCAAGCTCAGCACTAAAGGCGGTCATTTTGTTGATAAAAATGGCCAAGACATTCAGTTGCATGGAATGGCGATGTACCCATGGACTGATGCGTGCGGATATGTTTTTTACAATCACGCTGCCATCAACAGCCTTGTCGCGTCGCCCTGGCATTGCACCGCTATTCGATTGCCATATCTGTCCTCCATCCCGGTGAGTGACATTGACACCGTCGTTCAGGCGTGCATCGATAACGGAATATACTGCATTGTCGATTGGCATTCGGGCGGTGTCGGCGATACCGCCGCCCCCCAGGCATTCTTTAAAACCTTGGCTACCGCGTATCATTCCTATGTCAATATTATGTATGAACCGTGGAACGAACCGAGCGGCGTAACCTGGGCTCAGATCAAACCCTATATGGAGTCGGTAATACATACGATACGCGCTATTGACACGGGCAATATCATCATCTGCGGCAACCCGAATTGGGACCAGGAACCTAACTTGGCCGCAGCGGACCCTATTACCGATGCCACGAACATCGCCTATTCGATGCACTTTTACGCGGCGAGCCACCCCGAAGCCAGTTTCGGTCCGGGTATCACGACCGCGATGAACGACGGGTGCGCGATTTTTATTACCGAATACGGCACGTGCAATGCAAGCGGAGGCTCCCCTATCAGCCTCACGGCAACGCAAACGTGGTATGATTTCCTCGATAAGAATAAAATCGGTTCCACCAACTGGGGGGTTGAGTGCCAGGATGAGGGCGGCGCCGCTTGCTTTACCCAGGCAGCCGGCTCTCTCGCGGGCGGTCCGTGGCCCAGTTCCGATATGACGTCAGAGGGTTTATTCGTGCAAAATTATATAGATACGTCGTACCACCTTACCACCGGGGTACTACCGTCGGACGAATCAAAATTTCAGCAGCGCGCTAACGGGCAAAAGATGAACGGGTTATTGACCGGGGCTGAAATAAAATCTGCCGCCGTTTACACCATTAACGGCGTGCGATGTCCGGCGGGCAGCAAGTTGCCGAATGGTCTCTATATCGTTCGTGATCCGGCGGGAAACAGCGCCGTAACGGGCCTGATGATGAGATAGTTATCGGAAAATCGAACCTCCGCGATACCAGTTGAAAAATAAGGTTATAGAGAATTATTGCTAAAATTCCCTATAGCCTTAAACGACGATTAGTTTGCGAGATTCCAAATTTCCATCTACTTACTCTTATACTCTTATAAAAACTATAGTGAGGGGAGAATTTGTATGGAAAAGCTTTTTCAGGGATCATACCGGTCTGTCCGTTGTTGCATCACACTAATGGTTTTAGCTGCGACGTGCTTATCAGCCGCCCCGACCATTACGCAGGTGACTCCGAACGCGACTTCGGTCGGGAAATACGCATTGCTGGAGCTCACGGTCTCCCTCACCGCCACCTACACCAACGCCTATGACCCGACCGAGGTCGCCTTGTCGGCGGTATTTACCGCGCCTTCGGGTAAAACATGGACAATCAATGGGTTTTATGACGGTTCGCTATGGAAGGTCCGGTTTGCCGCAAACGAGACCGGGACCTGGAACTATGTGGTGAAGCTGACGGACGCTACCGGCTCAACCCAGAGCGCTTCACAAAACTTCAGTTGTACCGCTTCCTCCGATCATGGATGGGTAAAGGTAGCTCCAAACAATCGATACCTTTGCTGTGATGATGGAACTTCGTTTTATGGAATCGGGATGGCGTATTGCTGGAGCGTTACCGAAGGAGGCCTCTCGGCGTTGGGGGCTGACAAATGCAATACCTGGGTTTATTGGAACGGCACCTACGACGGCTATAATCTGATCGAGTCCCCTTCATCGGGAATTGGAAAATACGATCAGGCTAAATGCGCTCGGATCGACGACTTGCTGAGCTGGTCCGAGGCGAGCGGAATGAAAATGATCCTGGTGCTCTGGCCGCACGACTATCTTTTGTCGCACGCGGATGGAAGCTGGACGGACAACTGGTCACTCAATGCATATCAATCCATCGTCAGTTGCGCGGATTTTTACAGTGACGCAACGTCATGGGCCTACCAGGCAAAGCAATACCAGTACGACATCGCCCGCTGGGGATACAGCACCGCGTTATTAAGCTGGCAATTGATCGATGAAATCAGCGGCACCGAAGGCTATATGGATGATGCGACCACGGCAAATGCCTGGGCGGCAAAAATTGCCACCTTTTTCCAAACAAACGATCCCTTCCACCATCCGACGGAATCCTCCCTTGGCGGTTACTGGACCCAGGGGGATGCCGCTAACACTATGACGAATACGGAAAATTACGGCGATGAATCGGCCACCGGCTGGGCCTCTCTGGCGCAGCAATTGTGGAACGGCTATGACAAGCCCGCCATGACGGGTGAAGCGGGAGGAGGAGATTGTAACACTACCAGCATCTTTTCCGCGATGGCCAACGGAGAGTGTATAAATCCCATGTTCTGGCAATACAATCAGGGGACGAACAGCTCCGCCGATCTGGCGATTTTCCCGGGCTTTGCAGCTTTCGTCAACAGCATAAATTTCGCCGGATTGACGAACTTGGCGCTGGCAAAGGTCACCGTAAGCGGCGCAACCGCTTATGGAGTATCGAGCGATCAAGATGTCTTCGGCTGGATAACGGGGACTGTTTCCGGCAAGACCTTGAGCATTACGGGGCTGGCAAACAACGGTTACAACTCCTTGGAATGGTGGGATTGCACGGCGGGAACGCACACAACCAGCGCGGTATCGGCGACCAACGGTACACTAACGGCGACCATTCCAACGACGTCCGAGGGTGACATCGCATTCCAACTCACATCGCCGACGGCGGTCATTGCTCGGAGTTTACCCGCAGCGGAAAACTATAAACCGCTTATCGTCTACCGACAAGGCGCTTTGCGACTGCTTGAACCGATTACCGGCGGCGGCGAAATAAAACTCATGAATATTCAGGGCCGCGTCATTGCGAGTTATAAGGTACCGGGTTCGAACATAACCGTCATTCCGGCTGGCCGTTTGGAATCAGGGATTTATTTTGCGAGTATCACTTCCGGCAAGGGACATTTCTGGCAGAAGTTGCAAGTGACCGATTAACGAGTTAGAAAAAAGAAAGCTTCAGGGGAAATTTCTCCCTCATCGTAACGAGGGGAATTTCCCCTGCAATTTTATAGTGAAACATCTGACAGAGGGAGGATTTGAATGGTAAAGCTTTTTCAGGGAACATGCCAAACTGTTCGTCGTTGTACCGCATTGATAGTTTTATCTGCGGTGTGCTTATCGGCCGCTCCGACCATCACGCAGGTGACTCCGAACGCCACGACGGTCGGGAAATATGCACTGCTGGAGCTCACGGTGTCCCTCACTGCCACCTACTCCAACCCTTACGACCCGAGCCAAGTCGATCTGTCGGCGGTATTCACCGCGCCTTCGGGTAAAACGTGGGCGATAAATGGTTTTTATGATAGTACGCTATGGAAGATCCGATTCGCCGCAAACGAGATAGGAACGTGGAGCTATGTGGTGAAGCTGACCGACGCTACCGGCTCAACTCAGAGCGCTTCAAATAGCTTCAATTGTACCGCGTCCTCCGATCATGGATGGGTAAAGGTTGCACCGAACAATCGGTACCTTTGCTACGATGATGGAACGTCGTTTTACGGGGTGGGTATGGCGTTTACCTGGTACGAAACGGGCGAAACCGGCTATCCTTACCCCCAAGGTCTCGATACGTTGGCGGCCTACGGATGTAATACGTGGGTTTATTGGAACAGCGCCTACGACTATTACAATAACGTCTGGTTCAATCTGATCGAGTCCCCGGAATCGGGAATTGGAAGATACGACCAGGCAAAATGCGCTCACATCGACAGCCTGCTGAGCTGGTCAGAGGCGAGCGGAATGAAGATGATCCTGGTGCTCTGGCCGCACGATTTTATTTTGTCGACTGCGGACGGAAGCTGGACAAATCACTGGACGGAAAGTGCTTACGACTCTATCGTCAGTTGCAAGAATTTCTACAGTGATTCGACGTCATGGGCCTACCAGGCAAAGCAATACCGGTACGACATCGCCCGCTGGGGATACAGCACCGCGTTTTTAAGCTGGCAATTGATCGATGAAATCAATGGCACCGAAGCGTGGCTGATAGATAACGACACGATCACGCCAAATGCCTGGATGGTAAAAATTGCCAACTTTTTCCAGACAAACGATCCCTTCCACCATCCGACGGAATCCTCTGAAGCCAATTATTTATGGCCTACCGGGGATTCGGCGAACAGCATGACGAATACGGAAAATTACGGCGATGAATCGGCCACCGGGTGGGCCTCCCTCGCGCAGAAATTGTGGAACGGCTATGACAAACCCGCCATGACTGGAGAGGCAGGGACAAATGACATCGATACCGGTCTCTGGTCCGCGATGGCCAACGGGGAGTGTATGAATCCCATGTTCTGGCAATACAATCAGGATTATAACCTCCCCGCCGACTTAACGCATTTCTCCGGCTTTGCGGCTTTCGTCAACAGTATAAATTTCGCCGGATTAACGTCCTTGAAATTGGCGAATGTTACCGTCGCCGGCCAGACCGCCTATGGAATATCGAGTGATCAAGATGTCTTCGGCTGGATATCGGGAACTATTTCCGGCAAAACTTTGAGCATCACGGGGTTGACAAATAGCAATTACAACACCCTGGAATGGTGGGATTGCACGGCAGGAACGAACACAACCAGCACGGTTTCGGTAACCAACGGTTCGCTGACAGCGACCATTCCAACGACGACCGAGGGACAAATGGCATTCCAACTCAAATCGCCGACATCGGTCATCGCACGGGCTTCACCCGTAGCGGGAAATGATAAACCGATG
>Ga0181538_10000322_pt1 | contig 56366 bp, 50 predicted proteins | sample PEATcosm2014_Bin_40_FD_119773 | JGI IMG/M metagenome (GOLD analysis project Ga0181538, IMG submission 119773) | Peatland microbial communities from MTU Mesocosm Facility, Houghton, MI, USA - PEATcosm2014_Bin23_30_metaG | ecosystem: Environmental > Terrestrial > Soil > Wetlands > Peat | place...
ACAGCGCAGAGCGTATGGCTTCCGCTCCGTCTCCAACTACCGCTTGCGTGTCATCGCCCAATGCGGATAACCCATACACTTAACCGTCTACGTACCCTGTCCCCACTTGATGGTGGAGAGCCGAGAAGTGGTGGTAGGACCTGGATTCGAACCAGGGAAGGCGTTAGCCAGCAGATTTACAGTCTGCCCTCGTTGGCCACTTGAGTATCCTACCAGAAACGAAACGGAAAAAATCTCGTCTCGCGCCCCCGAATTCAAGACCTTTCTGGCGAATCTGCAATGAGCACCTTGAGCCAGTTCATGGAACGATTCGCTCCGGGCGGCCTCCTGGCCCACGTCGCGGCGATCGCCGGCTTCCTCCTCGCGTTCTTCCTGGTGGCGCGGCTGATGAGCGAGCGGCGCGCGCCGGCGAACACGTTCGCATGGCTGCTCGTGATCGTCTTCATCCCGTGGCTCGGCGTGCCGCTATATCTCCTGCTCGGGGGCCGCAAGCTCCGCCGCCTCGCGCGGAACAAGTCAGCCCTCCTCCCGATCCTCCCGCCCATCTGCGTCGCCGAGACGAAGGACATCTACGCCCCGGTCGCCAACACGGTGGCGGCTGCGGGCGGCTTCGCCCCCGTTGGGGGAAACCGGATCACGCTCCTGAGCACGGGCGAGGAGGAGTTTGCCGAGCTCGAGCGCCGGATACTGGCTGCACGGCACTCGATCCACATCACGACCTTCATCCTAAGCCGCGACGCGACGGGCCGGCGGATCGTCGAGCTGCTCGCCCGGCGCGCGCGCGAGGGCGTCAAGGTGCGCCTGCTGCTCGATGCCCTGGGCTGCTTTCCCACTTCCCGGGGCTTCGTCGAGCCGATCCGCAGGGCGGGCGGCGAGGTGGGGCGGTTCATGCCCGTCCTGCCGTTCACCTCGCGCGGTTCCGCCAACCTGAGGAACCACCGCAAGATCGCGATCTTTGACGGCACGGCGGCGATGATCGGCGGCCGGAACATCGCGCGCGAGTACATGGGGCCGGCGCCGTACGCCAAGCGCTGGAGGGACTTCGGCGCCGTGATCGAGGGGCCAGGCGCGCTCGTGCTGGGCGAGGTCTTCATCGCGGACTGGTGCTTCGTCTCGCGTCAGCCACCGGATCCGATCCGCGCCGACGCCCAGTTTGGAGGCGCCCCGAACCGGGGCGCCTGCGAGATCCAGGTCATCGCGAGCGGGCCGGACGTACCGGGCGACCCCCTCTACGAGGGGATCGTCTCGATGATCCAGCAGGCCGAGCGCAGCATCTTGATCGTGACCCCCTATTTCATCCCCGACGAAGTGATCCTGCGCTCGCTGATCGTGAAGGCGCGCGCCGGCTGCAGCGTGACCCTGGTCGTCCCTGCCAAGTCGAACCACCCGGTGACCGACTTCGCCCGCCGCAATTACACGAGGGAGCTCACCAACGCCGGAGGGCATATCCTCGTTTACAACGAAGGCATGCTCCATGCGAAGGCGATGGTGATCGACGAGCGCGTGGCGCTCGTCGGCTCGCCGAACATCGACCTGAGAAGCCTCTTCGTGAACTTTGAGATCGGCGTGCTCGTCTACTCGGCGCCCGAGGTCGCCGCGATCAAGGCGTGGGTCGAGGGCCTGATCGGCGAATGCAGCCCTCCGCCCGTCAGAAGGAGGCATTTTCTCTCGAGCGTCACGGAGGATGTCTGCCGGCTGCTCGCGCCGCTCCTCTAGGAAGGCGCGCCGCCCGTCAGGCCTGGGCGGTGACCGAAAGCCGGTACTCGACCGCCTCGCGCAGGGCCTCCCAGCTGGCGTCGATGATGTTGTCGCTCACCCCCACAGTCCCCCAGACCGAGTGCCCGTCGCCGCTCTCGACGAGGACGCGGGTCTTCGACCCGGTGCCCTCGTTTCCCTCGACTATCCGCACCTTGTAATCGCGCAGCGTCATGTCGCGCAGCTGCGGGTAGATCCTCTCCAGGCCGAGGCGCAGGGCCTTGTCCAAGGCCCCGACCGGTCCGGCGGACTCGGCGACGGTGTGGATCGACTCGCCGCGGACCTTCACCCGGACCGTCGCCTCTGACCAAAGCTCTCCGCCGTGGCGCTCGATGGTAACACGGTAGCCCTCGACGACGAAAAACTCCTTCCTGTGCCCCAACATCTTGGCGACGAGTAGCTTGAATGACGCGTCCGCCGCCTCGTACTCGTACCCCCGAAACTCCCGGTCCTTGAGCTCCTCGACAAGGCCCTTCAGCTCGGGGCTCGTCTCGTCCAGCTCCATTCCAAACTCCCGCGCCTTGAGGACAAGGCTGCTCCGCCCGGCCATGTCGGAGACGAGCACGCGTGTCCTGTTGCCCACAAGGGCCGGGTCAATGTGCTCGTAGCTGCGCGCAACCTTCTGGGCGGCGTTCGCGTGCAGGCCGCCCTTGTGCGCGAAGGCCGAGCGGCCGACGAAGGGCGCCTTGGCATCGTGGCGCAGGTTGGCGAGCTCGTCGAAGAAGAGGGACAGGTCCCGCAGTTCGTCCAAGTTCGGGGCGCAGTGCAGCCGGCGCCCCATCTTCAGCGCGAGGTTGGGGATGATGGTCACCAGGTTGGCGTTGCCGACGCGCTCGCCGTACCCGTTCATCGTCCCTTGGACCAGCGTTGCGCCGGCGTCGATGCCGGCGAGGGACACCGCGACGCCGAGGCCGCTGTCGTTGTGGCAGTGGATGCCGATCCGGTCGCCGCCGAAGCGCTCCACTACGGCGGCCGTGATCCGCTGCACCTCGGGGACGAGCTTGCCGCCGTTGGTCTCGCAGAGCGTCAGGTTTGCCGCACCCCCCCGGGCCGCCGCATTGAGCGTGCGAAGGGCGTAGTCCGGATCGTTCACGTAGCCGTCGAAAAAGTGCTCGGCGTCGTAAATCACCTCGCGCCCCTGGGCGGTCAGGTAGCGGATCGAGTCCTCTATCATCGCGAGGTTCTCTTCCGGCGTCGTCCGCAGGACCTCCCTCACGTGGAGAAGCCAGGTCTTGCCGACCAGGGTCAGGACGGGCATCCCGCTCTCGAGCAGCGTCCGCAGCTGCGGGTCCGCTGCGGCCTTCGATCCGGCTCTGCGGGTCGACCCGAAGGCGGCGAGTCTGGCGTGCTTCGGCTTCAGGCCTTTGGCCTCCTCGAAGAACGCAATGTCCCGGGGGTTCGAGCCGGGGTAGCCCCCCTCGATGTAGTCAATGCCGAACTGGTCCAGCCGCTCCACGATCATCAGTTTGTCGGCGACGGAGAAGCTGATCCCCTCCCCCTGCGTCCCGTCGCGGAGGGTGGTGTCGTAGACCCGTATCAGCGGGCTGGACTTTGGCGGGCGGTCTTTCAAACGGCGTGGGTCTCGATGAAGCCACGTATTGCCGCGGCGTCAGCCACAATCTTGTGGCGCACCAGGGGCCTCGCCTTGAGGGCCTCGAGGGAGGGGTGCGTGGGCTCGGCCCCGATCGATGCGCGGATCGTGTCGGGGAACTTGGCGGGGTGCGCGGTCGCGAGGACGACGCTCGGGCGGGACGGGTCCAGGTCCTTGAAGGCGCATGCGGTGTGGGGATCGACGGTGTAGCCGAAGGCGCTGTGGACCCGGCGGATGATTCCGGGGATCTCCGCATCCGTGCAGCGCGACGAGGTGAACGTGTCCCGGTCGAAGTCAGCGAAGCGGTAGACGCCCTTCTCATTCATCTCGTTCATGATCCTCCTCACCTTCTCCGGGTCGCATCCCGAGATGTAATAGAGGAACCGCTCGAAATTGGACGGCACCTGTATGTCCATCGACGGGGCGAGGCTCGGCCTGACCTCGCCCACCCTGTACACGCCCGTCGTGAATAGCCGGTGGAGGATGTCGTTCTGGTTTGTCGCGATGCGGAAGCCCCGTATGGGAACACCCATCCGCTGGAGCATCCAGCCGGCGAGGACGTTTCCGAAGTTGCCCGTCGGCACGGCAAACTCGGCCGCGGCCTGGTCCTCCCCGGGGAGGCGCAGCCAGGCATGGAGGTAATAGACGCACTGGGCGAGCACGCGGGCGATATTGATCGAGTTGACCGCGGACAGGCGGTGCCGCACGCGGAACGCGGCGTCCCCGAGGATCTCCTTCAAGACCGCCTGGGCCCCGTCGAACGACCCCTCCACGGCGAGGGCGTGGACATTCGGGGCGCCCGTGCAGGCCATTTGCCGCTCCTGGAGCGGCGATACCCGCCCGTCGGGATAAAGGATGAAGATCGCGACGCCCGGCTGCCCCGTGAAACCGGCGATGGCCGCCGCGCCCGTGTCGCCGGACGTCGCCCCGAGGACATTGATCGCCTCGCGCCGGACCGCGCACTGCCTCGCGTACAGGTTGCCGACGAGCTGGAGGGCAAGGTCCTTGAACGCCAGGGTCGGCCCGTGGAAGAGCTCGAGGACCCGCAGGCCCGGCCCGAGCTCCAGGAGAGGCGTGACCTCGGGGCTGTCGAAGCGGCCGTAGGAGCGCGCGACGATCTCCCGCAGTTCAGCCTCGGGTATGTCGGTCGCAAACCTGCGCAGGAACCGGAAGCACAGCTCCGCATAGGGCAGCCCCCTCAGGGCCCCGAGCTCCGGCGCGAGGCCCGGCAGCTCCTCGGGGACGAGGAGCCCGCCGTCGGCGGCAAGCCCGGCCGCCACGGCGTCCGAAAACCCGAGCGGAGGGGTCCCGCCGCGTGTCGAGACGTAGCGCATTCCCCACCCGCCCCTAGCCCTTGTCGAGGCCGAACGCGGCGTGGGCCACGCGCACCGCCTCGTCGGCTCGGTCCAGGGCGATGACGACGGAAATCTTGATCTCCGATGTGCTGATGAGGTCGATGTTGATGCCCACGTCCGCCAGCGCCTGGAAGAGCGTCGCGGCGACGCCGCTGTGCGTCTTCATGCCGACGCCGACGACGGAGATCTTTGCGATGCGCCCGTGCACGGCCACCTCCCCCCCGCCGACCTCGGCAAGCACGGGCTCGAGGGCCTTGACGGCCCGGTCCGTGTCCGCCTGGGGGACCGTGAACGTGAGGTTGGCGACGCCGTGGCGGCCGACGTTCTGGACGATCATGTCCACGTTGATGTTGGCGTTGGACAGGCTGCGGAACACCTTCGCGGCCGAGCCGGGCTTGTCGAGGATGTTGCTGACGATTACCTTGGCCTGGTCCTTGTCGGCGGCGATGCCGCGGACGACGACCCGTTCCATGTAGGCGACTTCTTCTTTCACGAGGGTCCCTGGATTGTGGTTGAACGATGAGCGGACTTCAAAGACGACGCCGTACTTCTTGGCGAACTCGACGGAGCGGGACTGCATCACCTTCGAGCCCGACGAGGCGAGCTCGAGCATCTCGTCGTACGAGATCTCGGCCAGCTTGCGCGCCGTCTTGACGACGCGCGGGTCGGCCGTGTAGACGCCGTCGACGTCGGTGTAGATCTCGCAGCGGTCCGCCTTGAGGACGGCGGCGAGCGCCACGGCGGTGAGGTCCGAGCCCCCCCGGCCGAGGGTCGTCACCTGGCCGTCGTCGTCTATCCCCTGGAAACCCGCGACGATGACGACGCGGCCCTCGGCGAGGTCCCGCTCGATGAGCCGCGGCTTCATCGTCTTGATCTTCGCCTTCGTGTGGGCCCTGTCCGTCATTATTCCGGCCTGGGCCCCCGTGTAGCTCACCGCGGGCACGCCGATCCCGTGAAGCGCCATCGCCATGAGCGCTATCGACTCCTGCTCCCCGATCGCGAGCAGCTGGTCGAGCTCGCGGTCGCTGGGATTGGGGCACAGCCCCTTGGCCCGGGCGATGAGCTCGTTCGTCTGGCCCGCCCGCGCCGAGAGCACGACCACGGTCTCGTTGCCTTCCTCCCTCGCAGCCTTGATCCGCTCGGCGACCTTCTTGATCCGCTCGACGTCGCCTACCGAGGTTCCGCCGTATTTCTGCACGATTCGGGGCATGGTGTGGAGATTGCCTTGGAGGGGCCTCAGTCTTCCAGGTCCCCGATCCGCAGGTGCAGCGGCGGCTCCCGCACGCTCCCCAGCCGCGCGAGCGCGCGCAGCGCGGCGCGCATCGAGCGCTCGTCGCTCTCGTGGGTCGTGAGCACGAGGGAGGCCGCGCCCGGCAGCTCCGCCGGGTTCTGGATCACGCTTGCGATGCTGATGCGGTTTCGCGCCATGATGGTTGCCACCCGCGCGAGCACGCCCGGCCGGTCGGCGACCGTCAACCGGACGTAATGGCGGCCGCGTATCCGCTCGGGGGGCGCCATCCCGGCCCTGCCGGGCGCCGGCGGCGCCTCCTCGCCCATGAAGTGGGCCCCCTTCCCGTGGAGCAGCAGGGCGACCGCGTCCGCGATGTCGCTTATGACGGCGCTCGCCGTCGCGTCCTGGCCTGCGCCGCGGCCGATGTAGAGCGTCGTGCCGACGACGTCCCCGGTGACCGAGATCGCGTTGAAGACCCCGTTCACCCGGGCAAGCACGGTGTCCCGGGGCAGGAGCGTCGGGTGCACGCGCACGCTGATCTCGTCCGCGGCGAAGTCGCGGGTGATGATGGCGAGCAGCTTGATGCCGTAGCCCAGCTCCGCCGCGTTCCTGAAATCCGCCGGAGTGATCTTCTCAATCCCCTCGACGACCATGCGTTCGGGCGGAACCCAGACCCCGTGCGCCAGCCAGGCTAGGATCGAGCCCTTGTGCGCGGTGTCCCAGCCCTCGACGTCCAGCGACTCCTCCTTTTCCGCGTACCCCAGCCGCTTCGCCTCCTTGAGCACGGCCGAATACGGGGCGTCGAGCTCCTCCATCGTCGTCAGGATGTAGTTGCAGGTGCCGTTCAGGATCCCGTAGATGCGCGGAAACCGGTTGGCGACCAGCCCCTCGCGCACCGCCTTGATGAGGGGGATCCCGCCCGCCACGCTCGCCTCGAACAGGAAGTGGCCGCCGTGCCGCCGTGCCGCGGCGAAGATCTCCGCGCCGTGCGCGCAGATCAGGGCCTTGTTAGCGGAGACGACTATCTTGCCCCGGGAAAGCGCGGCAAGGGTCACCTCCCGGGCGATCCCGGTGCCGCCGATCAGCTCGCAGACGATCTGGATCTGCGGATCGGTCGCCACGGCCATCGCGTCGCCCGTGAGCTTCGAGGCCGGCACCCTGACGCCGCGGGCCTTCGCCGGGTTTTTAACGGCGGCCCGCCGGAGGACGATCCTCGCGCCGAGGCGCGACTCGAGCTCGGCGCGCATCCGGCCAAAGTGCTTCCAGACGCCCTGGCCTACGGTCCCGAGGCCGCAGACACCGATGTTGATCGTGCGAACGGAGGTCATTGGCTGCCCCCTGGCGGCGGCCCGTCGGGCCTCTTCCGCTCGAACTTCTTCTCGGTGCCGTTCAGCAGGCGCCGCACGTTGGCCCGGTGCCGGACGACGACGAACACCGCGAGCAGTCCCGTGACGCTGAGGGCGAGCGTGCCGCGGGAAAAGAAGAAGGTCAGCACGGGCAGGCCCACCGCCGCGAGCATTGAGGCAAGGGACACATAGCGGGTGGCCAAGAAGACAATCAGCCAGATGGCCGCCGAGGCGAGCGTGACGTAGGGCATCAGCACGACCAGGCCGCCCGCGGCGGTAGCGACCCCCTTGCCGCCCCTGAATCCCGTGAAGCACGAGAACGAATGGCCGACGACGGCCGATGCCAGCCCCACGAAGCCCAGCAGTTCCTCGCGCGCGGCGGCGTCCGGCGGCGGTGCTCCGGCATGGCCGGCGACGAGATGCTGGGCGAATCCGAGGCAAGCCAGGGCCAGCGGCCAGCCCGCGGCCGCCACCCCCTTCAGCGTGTCGAGGACAAACACCGTGATCCCCGGCCCGGCGCCGAGCACCCGCCGGACATTCGTGGCGCCGGGGCTCCTGCTGCCGACCTCGAATATGTTCACGCCCCGCGACCGGGCGACGAGGAAGCCGAAAGGAAGCGAACCAAGCAGATAGCCGACGACGGCCGCGACCAAGAGCGGCACAGCCATGTCACCTAGATACGCGGGGAATGCCATGGGGCGTCAGAGGTGGACGAACTTCGCGAGCCTTATCGCCTTGTGGCCCTTCAGCTCGCGGCGCGCCGCCTCGCTGGGCTCGCTGTCAAGGTTGATGACCATGAGCGCGGTCTGGCCCGCCTCCTGGCGGCTGAGGGACATGTTGGCGATGTTGACGCCGTCCCTGCCGAGGAGCGTCCCGACGTAGCCGATCATGCCGGGCTCGTCGCGATTCTCGATGATCAGCAGCTTGCCCGTCGCCGCGACCTCCACCTCCCGGCCGTTGATCGCGACTATCCGCGGGCTGCTCGCCTTGCCTATGAGCGTCCCGGCCGCGCTGCGCGCCGCGCCGTCCGCCCCCAGCGCCTCGACCTGGATCAGCTCGTTGTAGTCGGACTCGCCCGTCGACTTCACCACCTCGGTCCGCACCCCCAGGCGCTCGAGGAGCACCGGGGCGTTCACGAAGTTCACGTTCTCGCCGCTGATCCGGCTCAGCCATCCGCGCAGGATCGCGCGGGTGATCGCGTTCGTATCGAGGTCGACGATCTTCCCCCAGTAGGTGATCTTGAGCGAACCGACCTGCTCGGGGCAGATCTGCTGCACCAGCGTACCGAGCTTGCTCCCCAGGTCGAGGTAGGGCCTGAGCACCTTGAGCGCCGCCGCGTCGAGGGTCGGCATGTTGACCGCGTTCCGGATCACGCCCCCGTTGAGGACGTCGGCGATCTGCTGGGCGACCTCGACGCCGACCGCGTCCTGCGCCTCGGCCGTCGACGCTCCGAGATGCGGCGTGAGCGTCACGTTCGGGAGCTTCCGGAGCTCGCTCGCCGCGGGAAGGGGCTCGTCCTCGTACACGTCCAACCCGGCCGCGGCGACACGCCCGTTCCTGAGCGCCTCGACGAGCGCCGACTCCTTGATTATCCCGCCCCGCGCGCAATTGAATATCCGCACCCCGGCCTTGCACTTCGCCAGGGCGGCCTCGTCGATCATGTACCGGGTGTCGTCGGTGAGCGGCATGTGGACGGTGATGTAGTCGGACTGCGCGAGGAGCTCGTCCAGGGACACCGAGTCGATCTGCATCCCCTTGGCCCGGCTCGGCGCCAGGTAGGGGTCGTGCGCCACCACCCGCATCCCGAAGGCCTGGGCGCGGCGGGCGACCTCGCCGCCTATCCGGCCGAGGCCGACGACCCCGAGGGTCTTCCTGAAGAGCTCGATTCCCGCAAACGCCTTGCGGTCCCATTTTCCGTCGCGCATCGACGCGGCGGCCTGCGGCACGGGCCGGGCGCCGCACAGGAGGTGGGTGAAGGTGAGCTCGGCCGTCGCGATCGTGTTGCCCGAGGGCGTGTTCATCACGATAACCCCGCGCTCCGTGGCCGCGTCGACGTCGACATTGTCCACGCCGACCCCCGCCCGCCCCACTACCTTGAGAAGCGGCGCGGCCGCAATGACTTCGGCGGTGACGCGGGTCTCCGAGCGCACCGCGATCGCGTGCACGTCCTTGACCAGCTCGAGGAGCTTCGCCGGCGGGGTCCCGTACGCCTCAATGACTTCTATGCCCGGCTGCGTGCGAAGCCAGGCCACACCCTTCGTAGAGATCTTGTCCGCGACGAGTACCTTCATGTGGGCAAAATGCGTGCGATCGAAGTCCCCGGCGCCGCGCCTAGCAAGGAAAAGCGGCGCCGCCGCGCCATATGACGCGGAATGGCACGCGCCCCGGCACCTGCATTCCGCCGGCGGGACCTCCCCTACCGCCCCCCTGGCAGGCTCAGCGAGCCGGCCGGAAGGAAGTGCGCCGCGAAGCCCATCTTGTCCGCCCACTCGTCGATTGTCTTCGAGACGGGCGAGGTCCCGCTCGAGCCGCCATGGCCCGTATTCGAGTCGATCCGGATCAGCACCGGGCCCGCCCCGGGGACGCCCGCAACGGCGCGCTGCATCTCGGCGGCGTACTTGAACGAATGCGCGGGGAACACCCTGTCGTCGTGGTCGCCGGTGGTGATGAGAACCGCCGGATACCGGGCGCCGGCCTTGACGTTGTGGAGCGGGGAATAGGCCCGCAGGTACCCGAAGCCCGCCGGATCATCGCTCGAGCCGTAGTCCGCCGCCCACGGTGCGCCGACCGTGTACCTGTGGAAGCGGAGCATGTCCATCACGCCGACGCCGGGAAGGGCCACGGCGCAGAGGTCGGGCCGCTGGTTCAGGACGGCGCCGACGAGGAGCCCGCCGTTTGACCGGCCCTCGATCACCAGCCGGTCCCTCGCGGTGTATCGCTGCGCCACGAGGAAGTCGGCCGCGGCGACGAAGTCGTCAAAGACGTTCCGCTTGCGCTCCTTCGTCCCGGCCAGGTGCCACGGCTCCCCGTACTCGCCGCCGCCCCGGATGTTGGCCTGGGCGTAGATTCCCCCCATCTCGATCCAGACGGCGGGCGGCACCGCATAGGCAGGCGTGAGCGAGATGTTGAACCCGCCGTAGCCGTAGAGCCACGCCGGGGACGAGCCGTCCTTCCTCAATCCTCTCCGCGCCGTGATGAATATCGGGAACCGGGTCCCGTCGCGCGACGTGCAGAAGACCTCCCGGGTCTCGAACCGCGAGGGGTCGAACGGGGTCCGGGGCTGCTGGAAGACGGCCTCCGCCCCGGTATCGAGGTTGTAGCTCATGATCGTCGGCGGCCCGAGGAACGACGAGAAGCGGAAGAAGATCTCCGGGTCCTGCGCCTTGCCGCTGGTGTCGCTTTCCCCGACGGACCCGATGCCCGGGAGCGGTATCTCCCCGAGCGGCGCACCTTCGGACGAATACACCGACAGCCTGCCGACCGCGTCGCGCATGGTCGCGACGACGAATCTTCCCCCCGCGAACCGGACCGAGTTTGCCTCGATGCTGTCGGCCGTTTCGGGGACGGGCGTCCTCCAGGCGGCGGCGGGAGTCCCCAGGTCGATCGACACCACCCGGCCCCGCGGCGCACCCAGGGTCGTGTAGACGTGGAGGACAGGGCCCGTGTTCCCCACGAATCGGTAGTGCGCGTCGAACCTGTCCAGCAGCCTCGCCACCGGCGCATCGATCCGCGGCGCCATCGGATCGCCGAGGTCGATGTAGTAAAGCCCGTTCTGGGTCTGGTTGTTGCGCTCCACGGATATCGCCACATAGCGCCCGTCGTCCGTCACCCTCGCGCTGAACTGCCAGTCCGGATGCTCCCTCATCTCGAATATGAGCCGGTCGGCGGACTGGGCCGTGCCGAGCCGGTGGTAGAAGAGCTGCCTTCCCGAGAGCCTGCCGAAGAGCTTGTCGCCCTTAGGGATGTCAGGGAAGCGGCTGTAGAAGAACCCCGCGCCGTCCCGGGTCCACGACAGCCTCGAGAACTTCACCCAGCGGATCACGTCGTCCCTGTCTTTCCCCGTGTCCACCTCGCGCACGTGGAACTCGTTCCAGTCCGAGCCCGCCACCGCAAGCCCGTAGCCGAGGAGGCTGCCATCGTCCGACGGCGAGACCTCGGTCACGGCGACGTTGCCCTCGGCCGAGAGGAGATTGGGGTCGATCAGCACCCTCGGGGGGGCCCCCGCGCGGTCCACGACGCGGACGACGGACTGGTTCTGCAGCCCGTCGTTGCTCGTGTAGAACAGGCGCCCGCCGGCCCGCTGCGGCAGGCCGAATCTCGGAAAGTTCCAGAGCTCCCTGAGCCTGCCCCGGATCGCGGCCCTCTCGGGCATCCCGGCGAATGCCGCCTGGGTGCACGCGCGCTCCGCCGCGACCCAGGCCGCCGTCTCCGGCGAGTCTATGTCCTCCATCCAGCGGTAGGGATCCGCCACCTTCTCGCCGAAGTAATCGTCCACCTGCGGCCCCCTCCGTGCCGCGGGATAATCGGCCGCGGCGAGCGCGCACGCGCCCGCCGCCCAGAAAAATGCGAAAATCTCCAGGGATTCCATCATTGTGGAACGATTCATGGTAGATGAGTGTCCTCGTTCCCCTGTGGAGGCCAAGTCAGAAACCATCCGGACGGAGAGGGACCTGCGGTTTGACACGCTGCGGGGCCTCTTCCTCGTCTGCATGACCGTGAACCACCTGCCGACCGAGCTGCGCGCGCTCACCGACCAGTCGCTCGGCGTCTTCTCGGCGGCCGAGGGCTTCGTCTTCCTGTCCGGGCTCATGGCGGGCTGGATCTACACGCGCAAGCTGAGGGCCGGGGGGCCCGTTGCCCTCTGGTCCGCCGCCGTCGGCCGCGCCCGGCGGATCTACGCCTGGCACGCCGCGGCGTTCCTCGCGGCCTTCGCCTGCGTCAAGCTGACCGAATACGCATGCGGCTGCTGCTCAATGGACGTCCCGAGGCTCTTCTTCGAGCGCCCGGCCGCCGCCCTGGGCCTGGGCCTCACGCTCCTCTATCAGCCGGGGCTCCTCGACCTGCTCCCGATGTACTGCGCATTCGTCATCCTGCTCCCGGCCGTGCTCGGCGGCCTCGAGTCCGGACGGCGCGGCCTCGTCGTGTCCCTCAGCGCCGCCGCCTGGCTGGCGGCGCAGCTGGCGCCTTCGGTCGACGCCGCGCGGACCTACCCCATAAACACGGGCTCGTTCAACCTGCTGGCCTGGCAGTTCATCTTCGTGATCGGCGTCGTCATCGGGCACGCCCGCGCGAACGGGATCGCCCAGGTATCCCGGCCGAGCCCGTGGGTGCTCGCGGCGGCGGCGTCCGTCGCCGCTTACGGGATAGGGGTCCGGCACGCGCACTGGCCCTCGCTCTGGCCCGACGCCCTGTTCGGCATACTCCTGAACAAGCCCGCGCTGGGGCTGCTGCGCATGGCCGACTTCGGGTGCGTCGCCTATCTCGTGGCGGCCGTCGGCGCCCGTTTTCCATCGGCCCTGTCCGCGCGGCCCGTGGCCTTCCTCGGCAGGAATTCTCTTCCGGTCGTCGCGACCCAGAGCGTCGCCGTCATGGCGCTCCTGCAGTTCCCGCCCCTCTTCGCGACCGCGGCCGGCCGGACGCTTGTCGCGCTCTCGACCGTGGCGCTCCTGTTCGCCGCGGCGGCGGCCGCGCAGGCGATGGCGAGGCTGCGCGCCCCGCGCCTTACCGCCCACGCCAGTCCGGGCTCGCAAGCGGAGGGATGGGGGCTTAGTCCGACGCGATGAGCCATACCCGGATCGAGGAGCAGGTGGGCTTCATCCTGGAAGCCGACAAGCTCAAGGAGGTGTTCCGCCAGACGATCTGCACGCAGAGCCGCCGGCCGGAGAATGACGCCGAGCATTCCTGGCACCTGTGCCTCGCCGCGATCGTCCTGGCCGAGCACGCGAACGAGCCGCGCCTGGACATGCTCCGGGTCCTGAAGATGCTGATCATCCACGACCTCGTCGAGATCGACGCCGGCGACACGTTCGCGTACGACACGGCGAGGATGGCCGGCCAGCACGAGCGCGAGGCCGTCGCCGCGGACCGGATATTCGGGATGCTGCCCGGAGCACAGGCCGCGGAGTTCAGGGCGCTGTGGGACGAGTTCGAGGACAGGCGCACCCCGGAGTCCAGGTACGCGGCGGCGATCGACCGCTTCCAGCCCTGCCTCCTCAACTGCAACACCGACGGCGCGGCCTGGAGGCGCCACGGGGTCACGCAGGACCGCGTGGTCGCGCGTAACTCCCACATCGCGGAGGGCTCGGCGGCGCTCTGGGAGGAGACCTCGCGGATGATCGGAAAGGCCTTCGGGCCTGGCGGCCCCGGTCCGGCGCCGTGAGCCGGCCGCCGGGGTGCGCCGCCCCTAGCTGAGGTCCCTGATCGAGCCGAAGTCGGGGTTGAATAGCCTCTTGTAGGTGCGGACGATCATCCCGTCGGTCAGGCCCGCGAGCCAGTCGCAGATCTGGCGCGCCTTGGCGCGCCTGCCCTTTGCGGCGTCGACGAGCGCCCCGGTAGCCGGCGGGAGTATGCGCACGACCCGCCGCCCCGGCTCGACGTAGTTGCGCCAGCAGGAATCCCAGAGGTCGAACAGCACCTTGCGCGCCTTGTGCTCCATCTGCTGGAGCTGGGGGCTCTCGAATATGATGTCGTTGGCCAGCTGCTTGTAGAAGAGGGCCTGGCGCTGGGCCTCGGGCGCCACCACGAGGTCGAAGCTGTACCGGTGGGTCCTCGCGGCCATGAAATTGTCGCACTCGCGCAGGCGGCACCCGGTGATGAACGCCCCGATCCGGTCCGAGACGATTCCGGCCAGGCGGTCGGCCCGCACCGCGTCCAGCAGCTCGTCGAGGAGCCGGATCCCGAGCGCATCCCGGACATTCGCCTCCCCCCACGCCTCGATCCTCTCGATCGTGAGGAAGCCGGCCTTCACCCCGTCCACGATGTCGTTCAGCGAGTAGGCCGCGTCGTCGGCCCAGTCCATGATCTGGCACTCGATGCTCTTGAAGCCGTTGAGCCTCTCCCCCGGGGCGAGGCCCTTGGGGGCCGTGGCGCCGCCGAAGACGAACCGGCGGACGTCCCTCTGCGAGTCGTAGAGGAAGTGGTTCGCCGGGGGCTTCCGGAACTCGCGGAACAGGGTCTTGTACTTCAGGACGCCGTCGAGGAGAGCCCGGGTGGGCCGCATCCCGCGGACCCCCGTGTGGTCCTCGTACATGGTCGCCGTCAGGAGCTGGACCGTTTGCGCGTTGCCCTCGAAGCCGCCCCAGCCCCTCATCAGCTCCTGGAGCGTGCGCTCGCCGGAGTGCCCGAACGGGGGGTGCCCCAGGTCGTGGGCGAGGCAGATCGCCTCGACGAGGTCCGCGTCGATGAAGAAGTCGTCCCGCAGGGGCTCCTTCTGCATCCGCAGGAAATGGCAGACCGAGCGCCCGATCTGGGCAACCTCCATGGTGTGGGTGAGCCTCGTCCGGTAGAAGTCGTACTCCCCCGACAGGAAGACCTGGGTCTTCGACTGGAGCTTCCGGAACGCGTGGGCGTGGATTATCCTGTCGCGGTCGATCTGAAACGCGTTCCGGTAGTCGGTCTTGCGGGCGCCCCCGTAGGTCTCGCTGTCGAAAGGGCCGTAGAATCGGTTTGTCATTGCCGGTCCGCATAGAGCACAGCCCCGCGGCCCGGGATGCAACATCTGAGCGGCCGCGCCCGGCGTCGGTTCGGGATTGTTTTGCTCGGTGCGAGGCGCAACAATTCGGGACTCCAAATGAGCGCGAACACGATGCGTGCCCTCTCCAAGCTCAAGCCCGGCCCGGGCCTGGACCTCACCGAGGTCCCCGTGCCCGTTCCGGGCCCTAACGACGTGCTCATCCGGATCAAGAAGACGTCGATCTGCGGCACCGACGTGCACATCTACAACTGGGACGAGTGGGCGCAGAAGACGATAAAGACCCCGATGGTGATCGGCCACGAGTTCGTCGGGGTGGTCGAGGAGGTCGGCTCCGCCGTGCAGAGGTTCCACAAGGGCGACCTGGTCGACGGCGAGGGGCACATCGTCTGCGGGGTCTGCCGCAACTGCCTGGCCGGGCGCAGGCACCTGTGCAAGGACACCAAGGGGGTGGGTGTGAACCGGAACGGGGCCTTCGCGCGGTACCTCTGCATCCCCGCCTCGAACGCCGTGCCCGTCGACCCCTCCATCCCGCTCGACGTCCTTTCCTGCTTCGACCCGCTCGGCAACGCGACGCACACGGCCCTCCAGTTCGACCTCGTCGGCGAGGACGTTCTCGTCACGGGCGCGGGCCCTATCGGGTGCATGGCCGTCGCGATCGCGCAGCACTGCGGCGCGCGGAAGGTCGTCATCACCGACGTGAACCCGGCCCGGCTCGCGCTCGGGCTCAAGATGGGCGCCACGAGGGCGGTCGACGTGTCCCGCGAGAAGCTGCCCGACGTCCAGGCGGAGCTCGGGATGAGGGAGGGCTTCGACGTCGGGCTCGAGATGTCCGGCAATCCGCGCGCGCTGAACGACATGATAGACAACATGGCCCACGGCGGGCGCATCGCGCTTCTCGGCATCATGCCGTCGGCGGCCGCGGTGGACTGGAACAAGGTCGTGTTCAACATGCTCACGATCCGCGGGATCTACGGGCGCGAGATGTACGAGACTTGGTACAAGATGACCGCGATGATCCAGAGCGGCCTGGACATCTCCCCGGTGATCACCCATCGGATGCCCTACACCGAGTTCCGCGAGGGCTTCGAGCTCATGCGCTCGGGCAAGAGCGGCAAGATCGTACTCAACTGGGACTAGCCCCTTTCCCAAAGCACAAGAAGACCATGCCTCCGACCTACAGGGAGTACATCCTCAAGACGCTTTCCGAGGTAGACTCGCAGGGCCTGACCAAGCGCGAGCGCGTCATCTCGACGCCGCAGGGGGCGCACATCGCGGTCGCCGGGGGCGCGCGCGTGCTGAACTTCTGCGCGAACAACTACCTCGGGCTGGCCGACCACCCCGACATCGTCGAGGCCGCGCACGAGGCCCTCGACCGCTGGGGCTACGGGCTCTCCTCCGTCAGGTTCATCTGCGGTACCCAGGAGATCCACAAGGAGCTGGAGTCGCGCCTGAGCACCTTCCTCGGCACCGACGCGACCATCCTGTACTCCTCCTGCTTCGACGCCAACGGCGGCGTGTTCGAGACGCTCCTCGGCGAGGAGGACGCCGTGATCAGCGACGAGCTGAACCACGCCTCAATCATCGACGGGATACGCCTGTGCAAGGCCAAGAGGTATCGCTACCGCAACTGCGACATGTCCGAGCTCGAGGCGAGGCTGAGCGAGGCCGAGGCCGCGGGCGCCCGCTTCAAGCTCATCGCCACCGACGGCGTGTTCTCGATGGACGGGTCGATGGCCCCCCTGAAGGAGATCTGCAACGCCGCCGCCCGGCACGACGCCATCGTCATGGTGGACGACAGCCACGCCGTGGGGTTCATGGGGCCGAACGGGCGGGGTTCGCACGAGCACGCGGGGGTCATGGGCCGGGTGGACATCCTCACCGGCACGCTCGGCAAGGCGCTCGGCGGGGCCTCGGGCGGCTACGTCAGCGGCCGCCGGGAGATCGTAGACCTCCTGCGCCAGCGGTCGCGCCCCTACCTCTTCTCGAATTCGCTGGCCCCCGTGATCGCGGCGGCCTCGATCGCCTCGCTGGACCTCATCAGCGCCTCCCCGGAGCTCCGGGAGAGGCTGCATCGCAACACGCGCGTCTTCCGCGACGGCCTCTCGCGCGCCGGCCTGACGATCAAGCCGGGCTCGCACCCGATCGTGCCCGTCATGCTCGGCGACGCCTCGCTCGCGCAGCGTTTCGCCGCGCGCATGCTGGAGAAGGGCGTCTACGTCATCGGCTTCTTCTACCCGGTCGTCCCGCACGGCGCGGCGCGGATACGGGCCCAGGTGAGCGCCGCCCACGACGAGAAGGACCTCGAGACCGCGATAAACGCCTTCGCCGAGACAAAGAAGGAGCTCATCGGCTGATCAGGCACCGGGCCAATCCATCGAACCGCCATGACAAAGATCTCGGAATCCGCCCGCAGCCGCCTGGAGAAGGCCGCCCGTTCCGCGGCCGCGCGCGCCTATGCGCCGTACTCGCGCTTCCGGGTCGGCGCGGCCGTCCTCTGCGCCTCGGGCAAGGTCTATTCCGGATGCAACGTCGAGAACGCCTCCTACGGCCTGTGCAACTGCGGCGAGAGGACAGCCATCTTCTCCGCGGTCGCCGCCGGCGAGCGCTCCATCAGGGCGGTGGCGGTGTACACGCCGACGCCGCTCCCGACGGCCCCCTGCGGCGCCTGCCGGCAGGTGATCCACGAGTTCGGGCCGGACGCGCTCGTCATCAGCGTCTGCGACAGCAAGAATCGGATCGAGACGAGGCTGTCCTCGCTTCTCCCCGGCGCGTTCGGCCCGGGGGATCTTCTCTAGGCCTACCAGTCGGGCCGCTCGGCCCGCATCACCGTCCCGGTGAACATCTCTCCGCAGGATGACCCGCCGATCGAATTCGCCCAGAGGGTGATCTGATCGGGCGGGACATCGTATGTCGGCAGCTCGGCATCAAAGGCATCGGCGCCGTCTAGCTTCACCCGGACCTCCGCCTTTAGGCGCGCCTTGTTGGCGGCCGGATGCGACAGCCACTCGCGGTCGCCCGCCGGCGGGTAGCATGATCCCATGGTCGCCTCGAGGTGATGAGCCCTCCCCATGTCGACCTCTATGCTCTTGCCGAGGGGTCCCCCGACGGACCAGTGGTCAAACCCGATGCGCACGTGGTCTTGGTCGACGTACAGCACGAATAGGAGGTCCCCCCTTCCGGCGATGCCGGTCACGAGCAACGGTTCCGCAAGCCCGGTCATGTTGTTCGGGAACATGACCAGGGCGTCCAAAGGCCCCCAGCGTGCCCCGTCCTGGGGCGGCGTCGGCTTGATTCGCTCTATCGCGTCGATCGTGCCCGAGAACATCTCGACGGCCGTGCTTGCGCCGATGGAGTTGAACGCGAACACAACCTCGTCCGATTCGCTCCGCTGGAAGTTGCGCGGCATGTCGATCTGGAGCTTTCCGTCGAGCCTGACGCAGTAGCGATTCTTCAATCGGGCGATCTCGGCGCCCGACATGCCCGCGAAGTCGGCGTCCGGCGGATACAGAGATCCCATCTCCAGGTCGATCACGTGCTCCTTGTCGAAATCAATGCCCACGGGCTCGGTCGTCACGACGCTTCCCGAATCTTCATGCCCGAAACGGATGCGGCCGCCGCCAAGGTACGTGACATAAAAGATGTCCCCCGCTCCCGGCTTGCCGGTGCTGACGAGCGGCTCACCGGGGCCCGATCGATCCTTTGGAAAGCGGACGTGCAGGCGCAGCGGGCCGCTTTTGTTACGCTTTCCCGAATCCCCCTGGATGAGCGGCAATCCCAGGCGGCCGATGCTGACAATGCGCCCGGTAAATGCGGCGTCGCTCACGTCCGCTGCGAGCCGATTGGCGCCGACAAAGACCAGACCGGGCGTGGCAAAATAGAAGCTTGCGGCCGTATTCAGGACCGAGTCGCCGTCCACACTCACCTCGAGCTGACGCTTGAGGGCCGCGACAGCTCCTGCGGGGTACCCCGTGAATTGCGGCGATTCCCTCGGAGGGTAGAGCGAACCCAACGATAGGTCCACGCGGTGAACACCCGGGGTTAGGGCGAAAGCACCGCTTGTCGGCCCCCCCGCGCCCAGGTGGAAGAACCCGATTCGAGCGCGGCCCGCCGCGAGATACTCGATGTAAACGATGTCGCCTTGTCCGGGCAGGCCGGTGCTCAGCAAGGGCTCGCGGCGGCCGACCTTTCCCACGGGGAACTCCACATCCATCTCGATTGCGCCCTGCTTGGCGCCCGTGGCGCGCTCGATCCAGAATGCCGGAAGGTCAAGGCGACGGGCCAGGCCATTGCCTATCCATGGGGATGTCGATGCCTGCAGGGCCACGAGGCTTCCGTTGACAATGGAGAACACGGACACGCCGCCCACGATGAGAGCCACAATCCATCGAACCGCGCCGCCACTCCGCGCCACCCGATCCACCGACGCAAGCCCCGCGATTGCGCCCAGCAAGAGGGCAACCGGGGCGAAATCCGCCATGTAGCGGAGCTCCCCGAAGAAGTAGAACAAACCCAAAGAAAGAAGGTTGCATGCGAACACGCCGAGGAGCATCGCGCAAAGAACCAGGATGACGGCGGGGACACGGAGCGCCCGCCAGAATGGAACGGCCAGGAGGAAAAGAGGGCCAAGGAGGGCCGACGGCAGATAGAGCGCCATGCCGTAGGCTCCGTTGGTCAGGAAGAAGGGGAAATAACGGACGTAGGGGGCGGTCCTGAAGAGGTAATTGAATAGATTCTCCCGCAGAAACGCCGTTCCGAAGAGTTTCGCATGCCGCATGTCCTCCCCCGCCCCCATGAAGGCGTAGCGCGCCCCGAACTCGAACGGGCTCTCGAAGCGAAGGAAATTATATGCCGCGATTGCCGCGCCGACGGCCGCCGCCGGCAAGATTGCCGAAGTGACAAAGGCCCATGGCGCCTCCCCCGCGCGGCCGCCATTATTGCGCACGCGCACATAAAGATAAAGGCACGGCACAATGAATACGGGCAGGCCGAATACGAAATTGGGGCGGGAGCCAACGGCGAGACCGTATGCAAGGCTTGCCGTTGCGATCCATGCGCACCGCGCCCGGTTCCCCGCGGAAGCAAGCGCGCGCTCGGTCGCGACGGCGACGAGCATGATACAGAAGAAAGCCGCGCTGATAGGCACGGCGTAAAAGGTTGCATTCTGTGCGAGGTAAAAGACGGGGCTTCCCCAGCCGAGAACGGCGATGCCAAGCCACAGCCAGAAATCGCCGCAGTTCCGTAGGTACCTATCCCTTATCCGCCTCAGAAGGATCGCGGCCAATACGACCCCTGCGAAGCAAAAGAAGATGGTCCCGACACGTTCGGCCAGCCATGATCCCGTGACTATTCTCCACGGGAGGTAGAGGAGGATTACCGGGGTCGCGCCAAAGTAGAGGTAGAACTTGCCCTTGTAGAGGCTAGCGTCGTGGGGGCGCCGAACATCGAGCTGCGCCACGTATGGATTGTCCAACTTGAGCAGACGCGGATCGAAGTCCCCCTTCAAGTTCAGCTGCCCCGACAGGAAGGCGTCGGTCAACGCGCCGTAGTATCCTTGCGGCCCTTTCGCGACAAGAGGCGCATTCTGGGTCAGAACCGGCTGAAGGTAAGTCAGCCCGATTGCAATTAGGAGCGAGCCAAAGGCGATTTCCCGAATAAGCGCTGGACGATTCATCCGAGGTTCACCAAGGCACCAAGATATGAAATGCCTTTCCCGGAATATCCAGGCTAGCGGCCCTCGAAGAAATCCCGCACGGCCTTCTCGACACCGGATGCCGGGAAATCGCGCTCAGTCCGGTCCCCGAGGTCGCGCATCTTGACGACGCCCCTCGCGAGCTCGTCACCGCCGTAGATCAGCGCGATCCTTGCCCCCGAGTCCGCCGCCGCCTTGAACTGCTTCCCGAACGCCATCTCCTTCATCGGATAGTCAACGCGGTACCCGTTGGAGCGCAGGCGGCTGATGTCGGCGAACGCCGCCTTCCGCTCCGCCTCGCCCCCCAGGATGCAGTAGACGTCGGGCGCCTGCGAGATCGAGCCCGAAAGCCCGCGCTCCTCGAGCAGGAGGGCGAACGTCATGTCCCCTATGGCGAAGCCGACGGCGGGAAGCTCCGAGCCGCCCAGCCTGCCAACGAGGTCGTCATAGCGGCCGCCCCCGGCAAGCGCCCTCAGCTCGCCCTTGCGGTCGTACGCCTCGAAAACGAAGCCCGTGTAATAGGCGAGCCCCCGCACGACGCCGAGGTCCACCTGGACGAAATCCGCCAAGCCCATTGCGCCGAGGCCGTCCAGGAGCTTCCGCCAGTCCGCCAGGCGCGCGGCCATCGCGGCCGACACGCCCGACGACCCGAGCGCCTTCTCCAGCGCGCCGAACGACCGGATCCCGAGGAATTCGAGGACCTTATTCTTCAGCTCCGGGGCGATCGGCCCGAATGCCTGCTCGTAGCCCTTGAATGCGTCGTGGCCGTTCCTCTCGTACTTGTCGACGGCCTCGAGGATCGAGCGGATCCGGGGCTCGTCGAGCCCCAGCGCAGCAAGGTAATGGAACCAAAGGTCCCTGGCGCTCAGCCTCACGCAGAAGTCCTTCTCCGTGAGGCCGAAAACCCGCATGCACTGGATGAGCAGCGCCACGAGCTCGATTTCGGCCTCGGGCCCGGATTCGCCGAAAACATCGGCATTGAGCTGGTAGAAGCAGCGGCCCCTGCCCTTCTGCATCCTCTCGTACCGGTAAAATTCCGCGATGCTGAACCACTTGATCGGCCGCTTGAGGGCGTTCGCCCGGGCGCCGACAAGGCGGCAGACGGACGGCGTCATTTCGGGCCTGAGCGCCACTTCGCGCCCGCCCTTGTCCGCGAACGCAAACAGCTGTCCCTCAATCTCGTCGCCGGACTTCGCCCGGTATAGGTCCAACGCTTCGAGAACGGGTGTGTCGTACTCGACAAACCCGAACGCCACCGCGGTCTGCCGCCACAGGCGGAAGATGTGGGTGCGCTTCGCGAGGTCCTCGGGGTAAAAGTCGCGAAACCCGGGCAGGGTCTGAAACGTGGCCATCAGGGACGGACACGCTGCAATACGTCCGTCACAGGGCGAACCTAAAGTCGTCCGGCGCCGCCCTCGCTCAGAGAAGCGTGGTCAGGTCGAGCTTCTTCAGCTGCTGCTTTAGTATCTTGCCGGCCTTGAACTTGACCACGGCCCGCTGCGGAATAATGACTTCCGCTTCGGGCTTGTTGGGATTCCTGCCGACCCTCTGCTTGCGCACCTGGACTTCCAGAACACCAAAGTTACGCAACTCAACGTTGCGTCCCTCTGATAGCGCCTTCTGCACGATGTCGAGGGTCTGCTGGACCGTGTCGACGATCTGTTTCTGCGGGAATCCGGCCTTCCGGTATATCTCTAACACGATCTCGCGTTTGGTGAGGTTCGTGGACATGAATTGATCCTTTCGGTGTGAACTTTACTGAAGCGTGTTAAATTACTCGTCTGACATGAATTGCGTCAATACCTTTCAGCAAATATCGGGGGCGGCGCATGCCTGATCCAAAGGCGGTATATTCGATGTTCGGCCGCATTGCGCGGCGCTACGACCTGGCGAACCGGGTTCTGAGCTGCGGAATCGACATTCACTGGCGGTCCCGCCTGGTGGCCGCCGTGGGGCGGTCCCGCCCCCGCAATGTCCTGGACCTCGCCACCGGAAGCGGGGATGTCGCCTTCGCCATGGCTCGCGGGCTGCACCCCTCGCTTCGCGTCTTCGGGCTGGATTTCTGCGAGCCGATGCTGGAGCGGGCCGAGGCGAGGAAGGCCCGCAGGCTCTGGCTCTATTCCGGGGTGGACTTCATCCACGGGGACGCGCTGGAGATCCCCGTCCCCGAGGCGAGTTTCGACGCCGTCACCATGGCGTTCGGGCTGCGCAACATGGCCGACCGCGCGCGTTGCCTGTCCGAGATTCGCCGCGTCCTCAGGCCGGATGGCCGCCTCTTCATCCTGGAATTCTCGCAGCCCTTGCGCTGGGTCAGGCCCGCGTACTACTTCTACCTGCGGCACATTGTGCCGGTGCTGGCTGGGATCCTTACCGGCGACCGCCGCGCCTACGAGTACCTCGGCTACACGATAGGAGGGTTCCCGGATCGCGACGCCCTGTCGGAGGAGCTTCGCAAGGCGGGATTTGGCGAGGTTTCCTCGTCGGCGATGACGATGGGTATCGTCGCCCTCCACCAAGCCCTGCGCCAATCTGCCGTCAGCTGAACGACTTCCCGCAACCGCAAGTCGTGTGCGCGTTGGGGTTGCGGATCTCGAAACCCTTCCCGTGGAGGCCGTCGTCAAAATCGATTGTCGTGCCGTCGAGGTGGCCGAGGCTCTTGGGGTCCACTATGATCCCGACGCCCTCGCTCTCGAACGATGCATCGTCCGCCTTGGGCTCGTCGAATGACATCCCGTACTGGAGGCCGGAGCACCCGCCCTGCTGGACAGAGAGGCGCAGGCGCGCAGCCGGCGACGCGGTCGCCGCGCGCATCGAGCGGACCTGGCTCGCCGCCCGGGGTGTGAGTAGGATCATGCCACGAATCTAGGTTTCGTAAATCCGCTGTCAAACGGGGCATGCGGTTTCCTGCGGCGCGCATGCAGCAGATTTCGCGCCGAACCCCCAATGCGCACTTGCAAGCCGCGGACCGCGGCATTTCGATCGATGCGGTGCCCGCGATCACCCAAATCATCAACGAGCTCAAGTACGAGATGGTCCGCCAGATAGCGGAAGGCGGGATGGGCGTCGTGTATGAGGCCCATCAGCACGGCGCCGGCCAGTTCAGGAAGACGGTCGCCGTTAAGCTGATCCGCGAGGAGTACTCGGCGATTCCCGAGTTCCAGAAGAACTTCATCGGAGAGGCGAGGCTCGTGGCGGACCTGATCCACACCAACATCGTCCAGACCTACCACCTCGGGAGGATCGGCGGGCAGTACTTCATGGTGATGGAGTACGTCGGCGGCCAGAACGTCGAGCAGTTCATCGAGAGGCACCGGCGCCTAGAGCGCCCGGTGCCGATCGACCTGGCGGCGTTCATCGTCTCCCGTGTCGCGCGCGGGCTCACCTACGCCCACCAGAAGCGCGACCGCGAGGGGCACCCCCTAAACATCGTCCACCGCGACATCGGCCCGAAGAACGTCCTCATTGCCTACGAGGGCGACGTGAAGCTGACGGACTTCGGGATAGCGAAGGCCTTGAACCTGATGTACAACGAGGAGGGCAAGGTGATCGCCGGAAAGGACGAGTACCTCTCGCCCGAGCAGGCGAGCTACGCCGTCACCGACGCCCGCGCCGATCTCTTCCCCCTCGGGATCGTGCTCACGGAGATTCTCCTCGGCCGCAACATATTCAGGAACCCCGACCGGGCACAGTCGCGCAGGAACATCCTGACGATGCCGATACCCCGCTTCTCGACGCTCAGGCCCGACATCGACGAGAGGCTCGAGGCGATCATCCAGAAGTTGCTGCAGCGCGACCGCGACCTGCGCTACCAGTCGGCCGCCGACGTGCTCAACGACCTGGAGCTCTACCTGTACAGCCACGGCTACGGCCCGACAAACGAGAAGCTGGGAAGATACCTGCGCGACCTTTTCGGCGTTCGCGACCCCCAACCGTCCGCAGTGCCCGCCCAGTTCCCCCACCCCGCAGTTCAATGAGGCGCGGACAGCCTCAGTTCCGATGAGCGAAGGAGGCTATAGTCAGGAGCTCCGCCAGCGGCAGACGCAGTCGCTCGTGCTAGCGCCGCAGCTGCGCCAGTCGCTCAAGATCCTCCAGGTGGCGGCGCTCGATCTGCGGTCGGTGATACAGGAGGAGCTCCAGGCAAACCCGACCCTCGAGGAGCTGCCCATGGAGGGCATGAGCCCCGAGAAGGAGAATCCCGACGGGGGCGAGGCGGATGCGGCGGGCGACGACGCGGCGGGGGGGCCCGAGGTTGCACCCTCCGACGCGGCGCCCGAGACGAAGCGTGACGAGATGGATTTCTCGAAGGAATTCGAGATCCTCGGCAAGATCGACGACGACTGGCGGGACGACATGGCCAGCGCAGGAGGCACCCAGCCGCACACCTCGGCGGACGCCGAGCGCCGCCAGCATTTCTTCGACTCGGTGGCGACCGAGCCGTCCCTCCAGGAGCACCTGATGCGGCAGGCTGAGATGGGCGACCTCTCCCCCGATGCGCTGAAGGCGATGCAGTACCTCGTCGGCAGCCTTGACGACCGCGGATTCCTGACGGTCTCCGCCCCCGACGTCGCGCTCCAGACGGGCCTCCCCCTCGAGTCGGTTCAGGAGGCGATGGCGGTGTTGAAGGCGTTCGACCCCCCGGGCATCGGGGCGCAGGACCTCGCGGAGTGCCTGCTTGCCCAGCTTGCGGCGAAGGGCCGCCGCGAGTCCCTCGCATCGCGCATCATCCGGGACCATTTCGAGCTCCTGACGCGGCGCCGGATCCCCGAGCTGTCGCGCAAGCTGGGCGCGGCTTCCGACGACGTCCAGAGCGCCATCGAGGAGATAGGCAAGCTCGACCCTGCCCCGGGCCGGCGGTTCGCCGAGGACCAGAACCGCGTGGTCGTGCCCGACGTCACCGTCGAGCACGACGGCAACGGCTGGAGGATCCACCTCAACAGCGACTATATCCCGAGGCTGAGGATCTCGAGCACCTACCGGGACCTGATCGCGAAGGGCTCGCTCTCGAAGGGCGAGCGCGACTATCTCCGGGAGCGGATGCGCGCGGGCAAGTTCCTGATCGACTCGATCGAGCAGCGCCAGCGCACGATAGAGCGGATCACGCGCGAGATCCTGAAGGCCCAGATGCCGTTCTTCGAGCACGGCGTTTCGATGCTGAAGCCCCTGACGATGACCCAGATCGCGGACGTCGTCGGCGTCCATGAGACGACCGTCAGCCGGGCCATAGCGAACAAGTACATCCGGACGCCCCACGGCGTCTTCGAGTTCAAGTACTTCTTCACCCCGGGCTACCAGAACGACAGCGGCGCGTGCGTCTCCAACACGAGCGTGAAGGAGATGATCGCCGACCTCGTTGCCGCCGAGGACAAGGCGGCCCCCAACAGCGACCAGGAGCTCGTGAGCAAGCTCCATGAGAAGGGGATCAGCATCGCGCGCCGCACGGTCGCCAAGTATCGCGAGGAGCTGGGAATCCTGCCCAGCAACCTGCGCCGGGACTACAAGTAGGCCCCCGGGTCGACCCTGAGCGAGCTGCCCGAGAAGCGCGCGGCGTCGGCGGCGTCGATCCACGCGGCGAACCCGACCATGCCTGCGTTGTCGCCCGTGTGCCGGGGCTCCGCGGCGAGGAACCGCGCGCCCCGGGCGCGCGCCACCGCCTCGATCGCGGACCGAAGGCCGCGGTTGTTGGCCACCCCGCCGGAGAGGCCGACGCTCCTGTACCGCCCCATGGCCGCGGCCTCCGCCGCCTTGTCCGCGAGCGCGCCGACGACCGCCGCCTGGTAGCTTGCGCAGAGGTCCCCGAGGCAGGCTCGGACGGCGGGTTCCGGCATCGCCTGGACGCGGTAGCGCAGGCTCGTCTTCAGCCCCGAGAAGCTGAAGTCGAGGTCGCCGCGCCGGCCGATGCCGCGCGGGAACTCATACGCGTCGGCGCGGCCGCCGAGTGCAAGCCGCTCGATCTCGGGGCCGCCCGGGTAGCCGAGCCCGAGCAGCTTCGCGCCCTTGTCCAGGGCCTCCCCCGCGGCGTCGTCGCGCGTGGAGGAGATCTGCCTTATCTCCCGGCCCTCGGATATCGAGAAAAGGAGCGTGTTGCCGCCCGAGACGATCAGCCCGAGGTGCGGCAGCAGCGCCGAAAGCCGCCCGTCGAAGCCGTCCCCCGGCTCCGAATGGACGGGGATGAAGGGGGACCAGGCGTGGGCCCGCAGGTGATTGACGCCCACGACGGGAAGCCGCAGGGCGCGCGCCACCGCCTTCGCGGCGGCGGCGCCCAGGGCAAGGCAGGCGGCGAGGCCGGGTCCTCGGGTGACCGCTATCCGGGTTATCCTCCCCCAGTGGCCGCTGTCGCGCGCCCGCTCGAGGAGGGGGCCGAAGGTCCGCAGGTGCTCGCGCGTCGCGAGGTCGGGGACGACGCCGCCGTGCTCGGAGTGGAGCTCGATCTGGCTGTGGATCCATTCGCAGGCGATCCCCGAGGCCGGGTCGAAGATCGCGAGCGCGGTCTCGTCGCAGGAGCTCTCGAAGGCGAGGATCACTTGTCGAACAGCTTCGCGGCCCGGAGCACATCGAGCGCCGCGTCGAGCTGCCTGTCCTCGATCGGGACGAACCCGAACCGCTCCTTGAAGTCGGCGGGACCGGTGATGTCGGGCCGCGAGGTCTGCCGCTCGAGCTTCACGTCCTCGTCCGGGCTCATGACGACCTCCACGTGGGGCGAGATGCCCTGAGCGTTGATCCTGACCCCGCTCGGCGTGAAGTAGTGGGCGGTCGTCAGCCGCAGCCCCTCGCCGTTTTTGAGCTTGAAGATCGACTGGACCGAGCCCTTGCCGAATGAGCGCTCGCCGACGATGACCGCGCGGCCCGCGTCCTTCAACGCGCCCGCGACGATCTCGGCGGCGCTCGCCGTCTGCGCGTTGATGAGCACGGCGACGGGGATCGCCAGCGGGTCGCCCTCCGTCTCCGAGAGGTAGTTCTCGCGGTCGGCGGGCCGGCGGCCCTGGGTGTACACGATGAGCTCGCCCTTCTTGAAGAAGGGCTCGGCGACCTCCACCGCCGCGTCCAGGAGCCCGCCCGGGTTGTTGCGGAGGTCGATCACGAGGGAGTCGGCCCCCTTCTTGAGGAGCTGGTTCAGCGCGTCCTCAAACTGCTCCCCGGTGTGCTCCGAGAAGTCCCTGATCTGGATGTAGCCGACCGTTCCGTCGATCATGCGCGCCCCGCGGACGCTCACGACCTTGATGACCTGCCGGACGAGGTCCAGGTCCATCCGGAGGCCGCTGCTCGGCCGCACGAGCACCATCCTGACGTGGGTGCGGGGTTTCCCGCGGAGCCGGTTGACGACCGTATCCATGGGCGCCCCGCGCTCCACGGGCTTCCCGTCGATGCTGACGATCTCGTCGCCGACGCGGACCCCGGCCTTGTCGGCGGGCGAGCCGGGGATAGGGGCCACGACGGTGAACGCCCCGTTGTGCATCTCCACCTCGATCCCGACCCCCCCGTACTCGCCGTCGAGGTCCTCCTCGAGCTCCTGGTTGTCCTTGGACTCAAGGTACTCGGAATGGGGGTCGAGGGAGTCGACCATGCCGTGGATCGACAGGCGGGCGAGCGCGTCGTAGCCCGACGCGCCCGGATCGACGTAGTTCTCGTTGACGATCTTCAGGACCTCGCGGACGTAGGCCGATGAGCGGTCCAGGTCGCGGTTCGGGAAGAGGCTCCACGAGCCCGCCAGCCTGATCGAACCCAGGCACGCGGCGAACCCAAGGAGCGCGGCCCCGAGGAGGACGAGAATCCGTTTGAACATGCCTGGAAGTGTGTCCATCCGCTGTGGTTTGTAAATGAAGCCTTCGGAAGCCCCACCCGCCGACCCGGCGATCCTCGAGGCGCTTCGCCTGCGCGCGCGCGGGGAGCCCGCCGTCAGCTTCGCGGACTTCATGGACGTGGCGCTCTATGACCCCGCCGCCGGCTACTACCGGAGGGGCGGCCCGAGGATCGGCTACGGGCCCGGGACGGACTTCCTGACGGCGACGGCATCCGCGCCCCTTTTCGGAAGGCTTGTCGCCGCCGCCTGCGCCCGGCTCCTCGGGCCGGTTGCGGCCGCCTCCGACTTCGTGGAAATAGGCGCCGAGCGCGGCGCCGGTGTCCTTCTGGGCGCGGACCACCCGTTCAAGTCGGCGCGGCGGGTGGGAATCGGCGAGCCGATGCGGATCGTGGGTCCGACGGTCGTGTTCTCTAACGAGCTCTTCGACGCGCAGCCGTTTCGCCGCTTCCGCTTCCGCGCCGGGACGTGGCGCGAGCTGGGCGTCTCTATCGGAGGCCGCGTCCTTTCCGAGGTGGAGCTTGCCCCCGGGAGGCCGCTTCCGGCACAGCTCCCCGAATCCGCCCAGGAGGGGTACGTGATCGACGCCCCGCTCGCGGCGGCGGCGCTGGCGCGGAGCATAGCCGAGCAGCCGTGGTCCGGGCTCTTCCTCGCGTTCGACTACGGGAAATCCTGGGAGGAGATCGCGTTCTCGACCCCGGCGGGCACGGCGCGGGCCTATCGGGGCCACGTCCAGGGGAACGACCTGCTGGACGCCCCGGGAAGGCAGGACCTCACCTGCCACGTCTGCTGGGACTGGCTCGCCGACGCCCTCCGGCCGCTCGGCTTCGAGGATCCGCGCGTCGAGGCGCAGGAGGCGTTCTTCACCCTCCACTCGGGGGAGCTCATTGCCGCCGTTGCGGCCGCCGAGGCCGGGAGGATGAGCCGCGAGAAGCTCTCGCTCCTCCAGCTGCTCCATCCGGCTAACATGGGGCAGAGGTTCCAGGCGCTCTGGGCCGTGCGGCCGGCTGCGCCCGCCCGGCGAGGGCCGGGTTGATTTCCCTTGCGTAGCGCTCGCGCCGCCACCTAACGTCTTCCCTTTAACCCGTCGCATCCCGCCATGTCCAAAGTCTGCCTCATCACAGGTCGCCACCCCCACACGGGGAACATCATCAACCGCAAGGGCCAGTCGAAGAAGAGCGGCGGGATCGGCATGCACGTGACCAGCATCACGAAGCGCAAGTTCCGCCCGAATCTCCAGCGGGTGCGGATAAGGATGCCCAATGGCGGGACGAAGCGCGTCTGGATCTCGGTCAAGGCCCTGAAGGCCGGCCTGGTCCAGAAGGCCTGAGCTGCCCTAGACTTTGACCCCGAATCACTTCGGGGGGCTTAGCGGGTGGATGTCACCCGACCAAATGCGGTGCGCGATCGGGTTGGAGGGCGGGGGGACCCGGCTGATGTCGAACCCGCGCGCCGCGACGTAGTCCAGGCCGTACAGGTGCGCCGCCCACAGGAGCGGGTACGAGAACACCCCCTTGGCCTCGAGGGCCGCCTTGGTCGAGGCAAGGCCGTCGATCCCCACCGCCAGGTTGGTGCGCCAGTCCCAGACGGCCGTCTCATAGGGAATGTCCGACACCTTCCTCCACGCCCGCGGCTTGATCTGCATCAGGCCGCGCGCGTCGCCCCTCCGGGCGTGCGGGTCGAAATGGGACTCCATCGCCACGAGCGCGTAGACAAACTGCGGGTCGATCCCCCGCATCGCCGCCATGGGCTGGATCGCCTCCCAGATCTTGCGCCTGGCCTCCTGCGTCCCCGGCAATTCAGCCGGCGCGTCTCCCGGGCGCGGGGAGCACCCGCAGAGGGCGAGCACGGCGGCGATCAGGGCCCGCCTCACATCTCGCGGAACACCAAGGAGGCGTTCTGCCCGCCGAAGCCGAGGTTGTTGCTCAGGGCCGTCCGCACCCGGACCGCGCGCGCGGCGTTCGGGACGTAGTCGAGGTCGCACTCCGGGTCGGGATGCTCGAGGTTCATGGTGGGCGGTATCACGCCCTGCTCGATCGCCTTCGCGCAGATCACCGATTCGATCCCGCCCGCGGCGCCGAGCAGATGGCCGGTCATCGACTTGGTCGAGCTCACCGGCACCTTCCGCGCGTGGTGCCCGAACACCTGCTTGATCGAGAGGGTCTCGAACTTGTCGTTGTACGGGGTCGAGGTCCCGTGCGCGTTGATGTAGTCCACGGCCTCGGGATGCACGCCCGCGCTCGCCAGCGCGCGGCGCATCGCCATCGAAAGCCCCTTGCCGTCGGGGTCCGGCTGCGTGATGTGGTAGGCGTCGCACGTGGCCGCGTACCCCGCGAGCTCGCAGTAGACCCGCGCGCCGCGCGCCCGCGCGTGCTCGAGCGATTCCAGGACGAGGACCCCGGCGCCCTCCCCCATCACGAATCCGTCCCGGTTCCTGTCGAACGGCCTGCTGGCGCGCTCCGGCTCGTCGTTGCGCGTGCTCATGGCCTTCATCGAGCAGAAGGAGGCGTAGGCGAAGGGCGTTATCGCCGCCTCGCTCCCCCCCGCCACCATTACGTCGGCGTCGCCGCGCCGGATCATGTGCGCGGCCTCGCCCAGGGAATGGGCGCCCGTCGCGCAGGCGGACACCGTCCCGAAGTTCGGGCCGCGCGCCCCGAGCTCGATCGCGACGAGGCCCGAGCACATGTTCCCGATCAGAGACGGGATCGTGAAGGGGGACACCTTGCGCGGGCCCCGCTCGAAGAGGATGCGGAGCTGCGTCTCGTATGTATGCATTCCCCCGATACCGGAGCCGATGACGACGCCGACCCGGTCGCCGTCCTCCCTCGCCATGTCGAGCCCCGAGTCCGCCACGGCCTGCTTCGCGGCCACGAAGCCGAAATGCGTGTAGCGGTCGTTGCGGCGCGCCTCCTTCGGGTCCATGAGGAGGTTGATGTCCCAGTGGCGCACCTCCGCGCCGATCTGGCACGCGAAGTTCGCCGGGTCGAATTGAGTGACGCGGTGGACGCCGATCTTGCCGGCCACGAGGCCGGACCAGAACGAGCCGACGTCATGGCCGATCGAGGTGACGACCCCGAGGCCGGTCACCACGACGCGCCGCGATGAAATCCCGTGTTTCATGAGTGACGCCGGTACCTTGCCATTTCCAGCGTGGGAAACGTGCGCAGCGCCGGCATGCCGTCAATGACGGGTCAACCCTGGCCGGCCTTGGCTTTGATATAGTCGATGACCTGGCCGACCGTCTGAAGCTTTTCGGCGTCGGATTCCGGTATCTCGCCCTTGATCTCGTCCTTGAACTCTTCCTCAAAAGCCATGATCAGCTCAACAGTGTCGAGCGAGTCGGCGCCGAGATCATCGAGGAACGACGCGGTCGGCGTGATCTGCTCCTCGTTGACGTTGAGCTGGTTCACGATGATCTCTTTAACGCGTTGGTCTATGGTTTTTTGGTCAGCCATTTGGGGGATTATCCGCTCAACGCAGGCTTCACATTGCCATGCCGCCGTCAACGGTAAAAACTTGGCCCGTGATATATCCGGACTCCTCGGAGCAGAGGTACGCGCACATGGCCGCGATGTCGGCCGCCTCGCCAAAGCGCTTCAGCGGGACGGCCTCCAGGATCTTGGCCGCCACCTCGGGCTTGCCCACGAATTCATTCGTCATGTCGGTCTTCACGAAACCGGGCGCGACGGCGTTGACCGTCACGCCGCGCGACGCGAACTCGCGGGCGAGCGCCTTGGTGAGCCCGATCATCCCCGCCTTCGCCGCCGAGTAGTTGGCCTGGCCGGCGTTTCCCACGATCCCGCTCACGGAGGTGATGTTGACGATCCGCCCCCAGCGGGCGCGGGTCATGGGGCGCGCGAGGTGCTTCGCCCAGTGGAAGCAGCTGGTCAGGTTGGTCGCGATGACGTCGTTCCAGTCGGCGTCGCTCATGCGGAAGAGCAGCCCGTCCCGCGTGATGCCCGCGTTGTTGACCAGGATGTCTATGACGGGGATCTCCCCCAGGAGGGCCTCCGCCGCCCGGGCGATCGCGGCCCCGTCGGACACGTCGACGGCGAGCGCCCTCGCCTTCCCGCCGGCCTGCGTGATCGCGGCGGCGGCCGCTCCGCACGAATCGGCCGACTTCGAGACGCAGATGACGGTCACCCCCTGGCGCGCCAGGGTCTCCGCGATGGCCCTGCCGATTCCGCGGCCTGCGCCGGTCACCAATGCCGTCCGGTTGTTGAATGTGAGCATCGTGTTGATAGGTTGTCAGTAGACGTCCCTCTGGTAGCGTCCATCCTTCTTCATAAGTTTAACGTAGTCAACAGCCTCGGCAGGGGACATTCCCCCCTGCCCCGCGACCAGGCCGTGGAGGGCGGCATCGACGTCCTTCGCCATCCGCTTCGCGTCGCCGCAGACGTAGAAATGGGAGCCGCCCTTTATCCATTCCCAGAGGTCCGCGGCGTTCTCGCGCATCCGGTCCTGGACGTAGACCTTCTCCGGCTGGTCGCGGGAGAAAGCCGTGCTCAGCCGCGTCAGGCTGCCCCGCACGAGCCACCGGTTCCAGTCCTCCTCGTACAGAAAGTCCGTCGCCCGCCTCTGGTCGCCGAAGAAGAGCCAGTTTCGGCCCGCCGCCCCCGTGGCCACGCGATCCTCCAGGAAGGCGCGGAACGGCGCGACCCCGGTGCCCGGACCGACCATGATCACGTCCCTGGATCCGTCCTCGGGCAGCCCGAAGCGGGCGTGCGACACGAAGACGGGCAGAGGGCTCAGCCCCAGGAGCACGCGGTCGCCGAGGTAGGTCGAGCAGACGCCGACCCGGTCCCGGTTGTTCGTCGTGTAGCGGATGGCGGCCACGGCGAGGTGGGCCTCGAGGGGGTGCACCCGCTGCGACGACGCTATGGAGTATAGGCGGGGCACCAGCCTGCGCATGTGCTCCGCGAGCTCCTGCGGCTGAAGCCTGGCGCTCGGGAACTCGGCCAGGAGGTCGATGAACTCGCGCTGGCGCAGCCACTCCGCCAGCCGCTCCTTTGATTCGGGGGCGAGCAGGTTCCCCAGCGCCGCCTTCTCCGCCGGGTCGGCGGCCTTCGCCGCCAACGTCTCGACCATCCGCCGTGTCGGCCCCGCGAGCGCGAGCCTGGAGGACAGGGCATCGCGAAACGGGACCGGTCCCGCGGCCTTGGGAAGCATCACCGGCTCGCCGCCTCCCGCCCCCATCTGCGCAAGGATTGCGTCCACCTCCTGCGGGCGGTTCGTCGGGAAGACCCCCAGCGAGTCCCCCGGCTCATATTGCAGGCCGCTGCCGGCGATATTGACCACGATATGGCGGGTCTCCTTCGCCGAGCCCGGCCTGTTGAGGAGGTGGTTCTCGGTGACGCGGGCCGCGAATGGATTGTCCTTTGTGTAGGCCGGGCTGGCGACGGGAACGGGCATGGAAAGAGAGCCGGCCACACAAATGCCGCCCCGCAGGCCTTGCAAGCCGCTTCAGAAACAGGGCTTCCACCGTGATCCGGGGCTGCGAAGACCCGTGCCGGCGCCGGGGCCTTTCATGCCCAATCACCCGGGGAATGCCGCCGGTTTGCGCTTTTTCGCCCCTTGTGCTCTAACTTCGCCCGGCCAATCCGACATGGAACCCACGCTAGAGCTAACGGGCATTCACCACCTGACCGCGGTGACGGCCAATGCGTCCCAGAACCTCGCCTTCTACACGCGGGTCCTCGGCATGCGCCTCGTGAAGAAGACGGTCAACCAGGACGACGTCTCGGCCTACCACCTCTTCTACGCCGACGGCGACGCGGCGCCCGGCACCGACCTGACGTTCTTCGACTGGCCGGTTCCGTCCGAGCGGCGCGGGACGCGAAGCATCGTCCAGACCGGTCTCAGGGTCGCCGGCCGCGGCTCCCTCGAATGGTGGCGGGCGCGCCTTTCGCAGCAGGGTGTCAGGCACGGGGCGATCGCCAACCGCGACGGCCGCGACGCGCTCGATTTCCAGGACCCGGAGGGGCAGCGCCTGAGCCTCGTGGACGACGGCGGCATCGGCGGGGCGCACCCCTGGGACAGGAGCCCGGTTCCGGCCGAGCACCAGATCCGCGGCCTCGGCCCGGCCCGGATGAGCGTCCCCAACATCAGCGAGACCGACCGCGTGCTGACCGGCGTGCTCGCGATGCATCCCCTGCGGACCTACGCGTCCGGCGGAGACACCGGGTCGACGGTGCACGTCTACGGCATGGCCGCGGAGGGCCCCGCCGCGGAACTCCATGTCGCCGTCGAGCCGCGCCTGCTTCCGGCGCGCCAGGGCGCGGGCGGGGTCCACCACGTGGCGTTCCGGACCCCGGATGACAGCCAGTATCTAAGGTGGGCGGAACGCCTCGAGAGGATGGGAATGCCCACGAGCGGCCCGGTGGACCGCTATTACTTCCGAAGCCTCTATTTCCGCGAGCCGGGAGGGATCCTCTTCGAGATCGCCACGGACGGCCCCGGCTTTGCCACGGACGAGCCCCTCGGGAGCCTTGGCGAGCGCCTGGCGCTTCCCCCCTTCCTCGAGGCCCGGCGCGCGGAGATCGAGGCCGGCCTGAAGCCGCTCTGAGGCGCGGACGCCGGGTTCCGGCCTTTGCGTTTGCCATGCCCCCTCGTCCGCGCAATCATGACCGTTCGATTTGAGGGGCGCCTCCTTACAGCAGAAGCCGGGCGATGACGGCGTTCGCCTGCAGAAATTCATGGCCGATGCGGGCATATGCTCCCGGCGGGCGGCGGAGGCTCTGATCGCGCAGGGCGAGGTGTGGGTCAACGGGGAGCGGGCGTCCGTCGGGCGGAAGGTGTCGCCGGGAATCGACAAGGTCACCGTGGGCGGCAGGATCGTGCGCACCCAGGCGCAACCCAGGATCACCCTCGCTGTCAACAAGCCGAGGGGGCTCGTCTGCTCCAACGACGACCCCCACAACCCCGACACGGTGTTCGCGCTGCTTCCGAGGGAATACTCCAGATACCGGTTCTTCTGCGCGGGCCGCCTGGACAAGGACAGCGAGGGCCTCGTCATCCTGACGACGGACGGGGACCTCGCGCACCGGCTGATGCACCCGTCGAGCGAGGTCGTGAAGCGCTACTTCGTCTCGCTGAAGCAGGCGTTCCCTGCCTCGAGGCTCCCGAGGCTTGTCGGCGGCCTCACGTTCGAGGGGGAGCGCCTCAAGGTGGAGCGGGCGGCGCTCGTCAACCCGAGGCCGGACGGGACCGGCCACGACCTCGACATCCACATGCACCACAGGAAGAAGCGCGAGATCCGGCTTCTCTTCTCGGCCCTCGGGTTCGCGGTCCAGCGCCTGCGCCGCTACCAGATAGGCGCGGTGCGCCTGAAGGGAATCCCGTTGCGCGGAGCGAAACATCTTGCTTCAAAGGAGATCGAACAGCTTTTCCGGTCGCCCAGGACTCCTAACGCCGAGTTGCAGGCGACCGCTCCCAGGGATCCATCCACCAATGAAGATAAAAATCATCATCACAGCCGCGGGCTTCGCCCTGTGCCCAGCCCTTGACGCCGCGCCCCTGAGCGCCTCGACGGCGGTCCAGACCCAGCCCGATCCGGCATCCCCCGTCATCACGGTACTGAAGGCGGGCTCGGAGCAGCCGGCGCCCACGGACAAGGCGGGCCCCGCGCCCGCCGGCTGGAGCGCGGTCGAGGTCCCGGGCCCGTTCGAGGGATACGTGAGGAACAAGGACCTGACAAAGCAGCTGGACGTCCTTCCCGGCACCTCGGTCTACATGGCGCCCAGCGACGACGCGGGCGTCCTCGCGGTGTTCGAGAAGGGCGACAAGGCCGCGATCACGGGGCTCCACGGCGGGTGGACCCAGGTGCGCCTGGACAAGACCATCGTCGGCTACATCCGCACGGGCCCCGCCGAGCCGGCCGCCGTCCCGGTGGCGCCAACGACGCCCTCCGCGCCTGGCCCCGCGGCCCCAGCCGCGGCGCCCGAGTCCACCGCCCCTGTCACCGCTGCACCTGCCGCTCCCGCGCCTGCCGCCGCCGCCCAAGAAGGCGAAGTCGCGCTGTCGCAGCTTTTCGAGGGCACGCTGGCGTCCACGCGGGCCATGTTTGAGCCACGGCGCCCCTACCACTGGCAGCTCCTTGACGCCAACGGCAAGCGCATCGCCTACGTCGATCTCTCAAAGCTCCTTCTCACCGAACAGATCGCGAGCTACGCCGGCCACGCCGTCGTCGTGCTGGGCTCGATCCGGCCCGCGAAGGAGAGCAACGACCTCGTGATCGAAGTCGTGGGCTTCCGGCTCAAGTAGATGGAGGTCATCGATGGAAACCAGATTGCGGCCGCCCTTGTCGCCGAGCTGAAGGCGGAGGTCTCCGCGATCCGGGGCCGGAAGCCCTGCATCGCACTCGTGCGCGTCGGGGACGACCCGGCGTCCGTGTCCTATGTCAAGAAGAAGGGCCGGACCGCCGCGGAGATCGGAATCGAGAGCCGCGTCCTCCTGCCGCCGGTCGGGATCGGGCAGGCGGAGCTTGAGGAGCTGGTCGAGGGCCTCAACAGGGACCCCGGCGTCGACGGGATCCTCGTCCAGTCCCCGCTCCCCGACCCCCTCGACGAGGCGGCGGTGTTCGCCCGGATTGCGCCCGAAAAGGACGTCGACGGCTTCCACCCGTACAACCTCGGGAAGGTCGTCCAGGGGGACGACGCGGGATTCGCGCCGTGCACGCCCGCGGGCATCATGGAGCTCCTCGCCCGCAGCTCGGTAAGCCTCGAGGGCAAGCACGTCGTCGTCCTCGGCCGCTCGCTCATCGTGGGCCGGCCGGTCGCCCTCCTGGCCCTCCAGCGCAGGGCGGGCGCCAACGCGACCGTCACGGTCTGCCACTCGAAGACGGCCGACCTTCCGTCGATCTCGCGGCAGGCCGACGTGCTGATCGCGGCGATCGGCAGGCCCGAGTTCGTCACGGCCGGCATGGTCAAGCCGGGCGCCGTCGTGATCGACGTCGGGATAAACCGGGTCGCCGATCCCGCGAAGAAGGCGGGCTACCGCCTCGTCGGCGACGTCCATTTCGAGTCCGTCGCGCCCCTCGCCTCGAAGATCACGCCGGTGCCGGGCGGCGTCGGGCCGATGACGGTCGCCATGCTCATGAAGAACACGGTAAAGGCCTTCCGGAGGCGAGGGGGCGCCTGAGCCGGAGCGCGTTGGCTTGCACCCCCGGGCCCCCAGGCCCCATCCTCAACCCCCACACGAGCGACCATGGCGAACGCAACGATACTGGTTGTCGACGACCAGCCGATCAACGTCCAGCTGCTCAAGCGCAAGCTCGAGCGCGAGAAGCTTGAGGTCCTGACGGCCAACAACGGCCTGGAGGCGCTCGAGCTGGTCAAGGTGCGCAAGCCCGACCTGATCCTCCTCGACCTGATGATGCCCGACATGGACGGGATGGAGGTCGCGCAGCGGCTCCAGACGAGCAGCGATACGCGCTCGATCCCGATCATCTTCGTATCGGCCCGCTCGACGAAGGAGAGCAAGCTGGAGGGCCTGAACGTGGGCGCGGTGGACTACATCACCAAGCCGATCGACCTCGACGAGACGGTCGCCCGGGTCCAGACGCAGCTCCGCTTCGCCGCCATTAACCGCGAGATCATGGAGCTCCAGCGCAGGCTCGAGGAGTCGCGCCGCGCGGCGACGATCGGCGCCGTGGCCCAGGGGATCGCCCACAACCTGAACAACCTGCTCGGCGTCGTCATCGGCTACCTCGACCTCATAAAGAACAACTACGACAAGCCGGTGGCGGTCAAGAAGAACGCGCAGAACCTGGACGACGCCGTGCAGAGGATCGTCGCGATCGTCCGCCAGCTGAGCACCCTTGTCGTCAAGTCCCGGCCGGAGCTCACCCGCGTGGGGCTCACCCGGCTGATCGACGGGGGGATCCGGCGCTTCCATTCCGACTACAAGCTTTCCGCCCCGGTCGAGGTCGACAACCCCCTCGGCAACCTCGAGATCGACACGAACATCGAGACGTTCGAGGAGGTGCTGTCCAAGGTCCTCATGAACGCCTGGGAGGCATACCGCGGCGAGCCGCCCCCGGCCGCGCGCCCCATCGCGCTCCACGCGACCCTGGCCGAGAGGGCGCGCGGGGAGAAGATGGTCGAGATTCGGATCGACGACGAGGGCTCCGGGATCGCCGACGACATCCGCGACCGGATGTTCGAGCCTTTCGTGAGCTCCAAGAGGACGGTCGGCGTCGGGATGGGCCTGACGGTCGCCCGGCATTCGCTCCGGAGCCTCGGCGGCGAGGTCTCCATGGCCTCGAGGCCGGAGGGCGGGGCGAGCGCGTTCCTCATGCACCCGGTGAGGGACCCGCGCCAGAGGGACCGCCAGCAGTCCGATGACGACTAGGCCCGGCAACGGGCGCCCGGCAATGGACGGCATCGCATTCCTGGGCGCGGGCAACATGGCCGCCGCCATGGTGGACGGCCTCGTCGCCCAGAATGCCTGCCCGCCCGGCGGGATCGCATGCCTGGGGGGCTCGGGCGCAACGGCCGCCGCGCTCGCCTCGCGGACCGGCATCCGCCTCGCCCGGTCGCTGGACGAGCTCCTTGCCGGCGCGGGAACCCTCGTCGTCGCGTTCAAGCCGCAGCACCTGGCGTCCGCCGACCCCCGGCTCGGCGCGCTTTCGGCCGGCATGCTCGTCATCTCGGTTCTCGCCGGTAAGAGGATCGAGAGCCTGGCCCGGGCGTTCCCCAAGGCGCGGAACATCGTCCGGAGCATGCCCAACACCCCCGGCCAGATCGGAGCCGGCATGACCGGCTGGTGCTCCCGCGAACCGCTCGCGCCCGCGGACCGCGCCACCCTCGGGCAGGTCTTCGGCGCCCTCGGCCGCTCGATGGAGCTCCCGGAGCCGATGCTGGACGCGTTCACCGCGGTCAGCGGCTCCGGCCCGGCCTACGTCTTCGAGTTCGCCGCCGCGCTCCGCGACGCGGCGGCCGCCGCCGGCCTCGAGCCGGCGACGGCCATGACCCTCGCCGTCGAGACCCTCCTCGGCGCCTCGCGCCTCCTCGCCCAGCGGGGCGTCGACCCCGAGGCGCTCCGAGACCAGGTCACCTCGCCGAACGGCGTCACGGCGGCCGGGCTCCGGCGGATGTCCGAGCGCGGCTTCAGGGCGATGGTCCGCGAGTGCGTGCTGGCGGCGAAGGCCCGCTCGGAGGAGCTCTCGGCATGAAGGCGGCGGACGCCCTCGGCGGCCGGATCCTCGTGACCGGCGGGGCCGGCTTCATCGGCAGCGCGCTCGTCTGGGCGCTCAACGCCCGGGGCATCGACGACATCGTCGTCTGCGACATCCTCCGCTCCGACGAGAAGTGGCGGAACCTCGTCCCCCTCAGATACGCGGACTACGTCGAGGGGCCCCTGCTCCGCTCCAGGCTGGCCCAGGACCCGGCGTCCCTCGGCAGGTTCTCCGCCGTGTTCCACATGGGCGCGTGCTCCTCGACGACGGAGCGGGACGCGTCGTACCTGATCGACAACAACACGGCGTTCTCCCGCGAGCTCGCCGGTTGGGCCCTGGCCTCGGGCGCGCGGTTCATCTACGCCTCCTCCGCGGCGACCTACGGGGACGGGGGCCAGGGCATGGACGACAGGAACCCGGCCATCGAGCGGCTCCGCCCGCTCAACATGTACGGGTACTCGAAGCACCTCTTCGACCTGCACGCCCGGCGCCAGGGCTGGCTCGAGCGGATCGTCGGCCTCAAGTATTTCAACGTCTTCGGCCCCAACGAGGACCACAAGGGGGACATGAGGTCCGTCGTCTGCAAGGCCCATGCCCAGATCCGCGAGTCGGGCCGGATCGGCCTCTTCAGGAGCTACGATCCCCGGTACAGGGACGGCGAGCAGATGCGCGACTTCCTGTACGTCAAGGATGCCGTCGAGATGACGCTGCACTTCGCCGGAAGGGGGGCCCCGGCCTGCGGGCTCTACAACATCGGCTCGGGCCAGGCGAACACGTGGCTGACGCTCGCCGGCGCCATCTTCGCCGCGCTCGGGCGCAAGCCGCAGATCGAGTTCATCGACATGCCCGAGGCGCTTCGCCCGAAGTACCAGTACTACACCCAGGCCGACATCTCGAAGCTGCGGGCGACGGGCTACGACCGCCCGGTGACGCCGCTCGCGGACGCCGTCGGCGACTACGTGAGGAACTACCTGCTCCCGGGAAGGCGCCTCGGCGACTAGGGCCGGGATCCCGGCGGCCGCGCGGCCCCCGCCCTCACTTCACCTGCTCGAGCTCGGCCTCGGTCATCTCCCTGCGGTCGCCGACGGCCTTGCGCACCGCGGTGACGTCGTCGGGCGAGACCGGGTCGGCGTTGTTCCCCCACGCATGGCGGACGTAGGTGAGGACGGCCGCGATCCGCTCGTCGCTCCAGTTGTACATCGACCCGGTCACCTGCTGGCCGAAGACCGGCATCGCCGCGACGTTGAAGAGGTGGCCCTCCACGCGGATGTCGCCCTTGAGCCCGTAGACGACGATCCTGATGACGCGCGCGGGCGATCCGGACACCCATTCCGAACCGGCGAGCGGGGGGTAGGTGCCCGGGATCCCCTGCCCGTTCGCCTGGTGGCAGGTGATGCAGACGTTCTTGAACTGGATCTCGCCCAGGGCCAGGGGGTCGATCTTCGGCGCCACGGGCCCGCCGGCGGCAGGCCTCGCGTTCTCGTTGTAGATCGACGCGCTGTAGTGCCCGGCGTAGCGGTTCAGGTAGGTGCCCGAGAAGAGCACCAGCGCGCTCAGCGCAAAGAGGATCCCGATCGGGAGCAGGCGGTAGCGGGCGCCGTCGTCGGGATGGCGGCCGAGCAGCCTCTCGTGGGCGTCCAGGAGGCTCTCGTCCGTGGCCGCGGCCTGGTCCACGCGGGGATCGCGCTGGGGCCTGCCGTTCACTTCTCCCCTCCCGTCTTCGCGGGCGCCGCCGCGCCCTCCGCCTTAGGCGGAACGTATGGAAACGCCTCGGGATAGTCGTAAGTCGTCCTGAGGCTGAGGAGGTAGGCGACCAGCTCCCGCGCCCGCGCCGAGGGCACGATCTCCCGGCCCCGCGGCGGCTCGAGGGCGCCCGTGAGGTTGAGCGCCAAGTCGGAGTGCTGGGCGCCGACCCCGACCCGGCGCTCCTCGAAGAGGAAGCGGTAGGCCGGCATGTCCTCGGAGCCGGCGTAGAGCATCCGGAGGAGGTCCTCCTCATCCGGGGCGGTCGGCTTGCGGTCGGCCAGGTTCGTGAGGTCGGGACCCACCCGCGAGAGGCCCAGCTGGGGGAAGGGCTGGTAGATGTAGTCGCGGGCGACGCTCTGGCGGTCGCCCCACCCCCTCGCCTGGTCGTATCCGAAGCCCGGTCGGCGGACCTGCTGGGTGTGGCAGGCCGCGCAGCCGAGGTCCCTGTACACCAGCTGCCCCTGCGCGGCCGCGCCCGGCATCCACTGGGGGAAGCTCGTCCCCTGGTTGTCGTCGTAATAGGGCGGGAGGAAGCCCAGCTGCGCGTGGGACCCCAGGACGATCCCCGTCCAGGAGATCCCGAGCGCGGCGAAAAGGCCGACGAGGAAGATGACGTTGCTCCTCACGGGGCGCGCGCCTCCATCGCGGCGGGCGGGTTGAAGGACGCGGGCTCGGAGACGTTCAGGATCCCGCACCCCGTCCCGATGAAGTTCATGGCGAGCGCCACGTTGCCCAGGAGCAGGACCGCCTGGGCGGCGGTCGCCGCGACGAGCCACGGGCGCGTGTGGAGGGCGATCGCGGAAAAGGCCACCGCGGGATCCGAGAGGTCCCGGCCCTGGACGAGCGCCGCGCCGCACAGGGAGCCCACGAGCAGCAGGACGCCCGCGATCGTGAGGAAGAGGTGTGCGCGCACAAGCCCCCCGGAGAGCCACGCCCTGCCGGTTATCCGCGGAACCGCGAAGTAGATCCCCCCGAAGAGCATCGCCGACACCGCCCCGTAGAGGGCGAGCTGCCGCGCGGCGTCGTCAAAGTACGTGAACTGCGTGCGGGCGGCCACGGCGTGGAAGGAGGTCGCCGCGTCGCCCAGCGCGCCGACGGCGTACGCCGCGATCCCGAACGCGACGAACCTGAGGGATAACCCGCCCCCTGAGAACGCGCCGCGCAGGTTCAGGAGGACGATCAGGACGTGGAAGAGGAGGAGGGCGCTGGAAACGACCGCGACCGACGCGATCCACGCGGGCACCGGTCCGCCCAGGAGGTGCCGCCCGCCCGTCAGCCCCCCGACGAAGACGAGGCACCAGAAGCCGAGGGCTGCGAACTCATACGACGGCAGGACCCTGCCCGTGACCCTGGGAACGACGTAGTAGGCCACCGACAGGGCAAGGGGCGCGAGCCAGAGCGTCCAGGCGCACTGCGCGTACCAGCCCGCCGTCACGGCCTGGACGACGCCCCGCGCGGGCGCCGAGAAGAGCATGACGTGCGCGACCGACAGGATCCACGGGAACACGATGAGGGCGGCTGCCGCGTACCACTGGGAGGCGTAGGACACCTGCCTGAGCCGCCCGTGCCACGCGAGGATGCCCGAGACGGCGATCGCCGCGTACGAGAAGAGGAGGATCATGTGCACGTAGCCCGGGAGCCCGAGGAGGGCGAACCCGGTGGCGTCGCCCGTCGCGACGCCGGCCACTGCCGCGGCGACGCCGAGGTTCCAGAAGACCGCGCCGGCGACGGCCCAGTTCTGCGCCCGGAGCGGCTCGCCCGCGAGCCTCCCCAGGATCCACAGCGCGAGGGCAAGGCCCGCGTTCGCGAGCCAGCCGTACACGAACGCCGTCTCAGCCATCGCGCCCATGCGGCCGTAGGTGAGGACCGGGCAGTCGGAGAGGAACCGCGGCGAATGCAGCTGGATGGACGCCGTGAGCCCGAGGAGCCCGCTCGCGACGAGCCAGAGGAGCCCCGAGAGGAGGAGGACGACCAGCGGGGCGGGCGACGAGGAATCGGTGGCTGTGACTTCGGGCTTCATCCTATTGGGGGCCTCCGTATTCCCTCGCGATCAGCTCCATGGCGCGGGCGACCGGCAGCCGCACGACGCCGGCCTTGCGGTCCACCCAGCCGTACGAGCCCGCCTCGCTCGCCTCCTTCTCGCGCAGGCCTGCGAGGTAGGCCCTCCGGCCGGCCGGCGTGGCCCTCCACGCGAGCTCCTTCGGGAGGTTCTCGGGCGCCTCGTTCTGCGGCGCCGGCGGCCTTCGGGGCACGTACACGGCCACCGCCAGGGCCCAGTAAAGGGCGAGGACGGCGAATATTCCGGCGACCGCCGCGAGGGAGACGGGCCGCGGGCTGGGTGCGGTCACGTCATTCATTTTGGTGGAGGCATTCGCCGATGCGCGGGTCGCGGATCGGGATCAGCCTCGTCGTCGCCAGGCTCCGCAGGTAGGCCGCGACGCAGAAACCCCCCACCCCGACGAGCGACGTCACGGACCAGAGGAGCCTGACCGAGAGGAACGCCAGCGGGTTGCCCTTCCCGTCCTTGAGGGCCGGGAGGATGTTGTAGGCGATGTCGATGAAGATGACGAAGAGGATGAGGTAGGCGATCCGGCGGATCGCCGCGTGCGTCACCTTGTAGCGGTACGAGAGGAGGAGCAGGAACGGGAGCAGGAAGTTCCCGAACACGAGGAACAGGCTCACGTACCACCAGTCGCCGTACTCCCGGATGTTGTACCAGAAGGTCTCCTCGGGCACGTTCGCGTTCCAGATGAGGAAGTACTGGTCGAACGAGATGTACGCCCAGAAGACCGTGAACGTGAGCATCAGCTGGCCGATCGCCCAGAGGTGGTCGGTCTTGAGGATGCCCCTGAAGTCGCCGCGGTCGTTGAGCCACAGCATGATGATGACGCCGAAGGACAGCGCCGCGCGCATGCAGTCCGAGAAGTACCAGACCCCGTACATCGTCGAGAACCAGTGGTACTCGAGGCTCTTGAACCAGTAGATGGCGGCCGCCGTGAGCGTGAGCGCGACAACTGGGATGCCGAAGGCCGAGGTGAAGCGGGCCACGTGCGTCCACCTCACGTCGCCGTCCGAGTCCTGGGTGAAGGACGCCTTCCGCAGCCGCGCCGAGATCCAGATCCAGAGCGCGAAGAAGCCGATGGAAAGGACCGTGAAGAGCGGGAAGTTGAGGAACGCCTCCTTCTTCTCGTAGATCACGTCCGTGCCCACCGTGCGCCCGCCGTGCATGGGGTGGAGCGGGTTCATCCACGGCCAGACGATGTCCCTCTGCCAGAAGTACGAGGCGAGGATGAGGGGGAGGAGCATGAGCGCCAGCCAGGGGAACGCCGCCAGGCCGTGCTCGAACTGCCGGCGCAGGACGACCGACCACGACGAGTCGAACACGTGCCAGATCGCGATCATCATGAGCATCCCGATCGCCGCCGCCGCCCAGAAGCCGAACCCGACGAGCCACGATGTGGCGACCGCATGAGCGCCGGAGACGGGGATCCCGAGCGCGGTGGCCGCCGTGCCGGCCAGGCCGATCCATAGAGCCTTCTTGACGCCCGAAGTGTTCATTGGATTCCGAGCTCCGCCCTGCGGTCCGCGGGCACGTCGTCGACCGTGCCCGTCCGCGCGCGCTGCAGGGCCCGCACGTAGGCGACCACCGCCCAGCGGTCCGCGGGCGCCAGCTTGTCGCCGTACGGGTTCATCTGCCCCTTGCCGTTCGTGATCGTGTTGAAGATCTCGCCCTCCGCCATCTTCCGGAGCCGCTCGTCATGGTAGTTCGCCGCGGTGCCCATCCCGTACGCCCTCGTGACACCGTTGCCGTCGCCCAGCGCCCCGTGGCACGGGGCGCAGTAGATCGTGAACCGGTCGCGGCCGCGCTCGAGGAGCCCCATGTCAACCTTGAGCTCCTTAGGGAAGCCGCGGGCCCAGGACCCGTCCGGGGCCTTGCCGCCGTAGAGGAAGCCGTCGTCGCGCAGCGGCTGGGCCGCCGGGCCGTAGGCCGCGGGGACGGTGCCGGGGGGCGCCGCGCGGTCCGAGCGGCCGTCGGCGAAGAACGGGCTCGCCGTCTGCTGGGTCAGCTTCGGCTGGTACTTCATCCCTGGAAAGGCCCATTCCGGGAACACGTCCATCGGCGGGTGGACGAATCGCCTGCCGCGCAGCCCGAGGATCGAGACGGCCAGCACGGCCACGAACGCGGTGATGAGGTAGGTCGTCCGCATGGGCCTTCAGTCCCCGAGCTCCGTGATCTCCCTGCCGCCGACCTTCTCGAGCAGCGCCCGGGTGTTGGTGTCGTCGTAGCGCGGGTCCGCCTTCTCGATCACGATGAAGAACAGGTCGTCGGTCGCGCGGCGGATGTTCTCGTACTTGAGCACCGGATGGTAGTGCATCGGCAGGCCGTTCACGAGGAACATGCCGCCGATCGTCGCAAAGGCCGTGAATAGTATCGTGAGCTCGTACGAAACCGGGAAGGCGAAGAGCGGGCTGAAGAACGGCTTCCCGCCCACGGTCAGCGCGTAGTCGAACTTGTCCATGTACCAGATCATCGTCATCCCGGTGCAGAACCCGGTGATCCCCCCAACCAGCGAGAACCGGGGGACGCGCGAGCGCCCGAGGCCCATCGCCGCGTCGAGCCCGTGGACCGGGAACGGCGAGACGCAGTCCCACCTCCTGTAGCCGGCGTCGCGCACCTTCTCCGCGGCGTGAAGCAGCGCTCCCGGGGTGTCGAATGTCGCGATGAGGCCGTGGGTCTTCTCAGCCATGGGAGGATTCCCCGGGGGACGGGTGGGCGGCGTGCGGAATCGCCTGGGGCGTGACCGCCTTCAGCTCGGCCATCGCCATGAACGGGCAGAAGCGGACGAAGAGGAGGAATAGGACCGAGAACACGCCGAAGGTCCCGAAGAACGTGAATATGTCGACGACGGTCGGGCTGAAGTAGCCCCAGCTCGACGGGAGGAAGTCGCGCGCGAGCGAGGTCACGATGATGACGAAGCGCTCGAACCACATCCCGCAGTTGACGAAGAGGGAGAGCACCCAGACGAGCCACGTGCACTCGCGCACCTTCCTGAACCAGAAGAACTGCGGGGTCACCACGTTGCAGGTCACCATGATCCAGTACGCCCAGGCGTACGGCCCGAACGCGCGGTTGATGAACGTGAAGCCCTCGTTCGGGTTCGCGCCGTACCACGCGATGAAGAACTCCATCGCGTACGCGTAGCCCACCATGCTGCCCGTCGCCAGGGTGATCTTGCACATGCAGTCGATGTGGTACTGCGTGATCAGGTCCTCGAGCTTGTAGACCGCCCTAAGGGGGAGGACCAGCGTCAGCACCATCCCGAACCCCGAGAAGATGGCGCCGGCGACGAAGTACGGCGGGAAGATGGTCGTGTGCCAGCCGGGAAGGAGCGAGACGGCGAAGTCGAACGAGACGATCGTGTGGACCGAGAGGACGAGCGGCGTCGCGATGCCGGCCAGGATCAGGTACGCCATCTCGTAGTTGCTCCAGTGCCGGGCCGAGCCGCGCCAGCCCATCGCGAACACCCCGTAGATCCTGGCCTTGAGGGTCCTGCCGACGGCCGCGAAGCGGTCGCGGAACGTCGCCAGGTCCGGGATCATGCCGACGTACCAGAAGAGGACGGACACGGTCCCGTAGGTCGACACCGCGAACACGTCCCACTCGAGCGGCGAGCGGTAGTTCTGCCAGATGAAGTTCGAGTTGGGGAGCGGGAACAGGAACCAGGAGTACCAGACCCGCCCGAGGTGGAAGACGGGGAAGATGCCGGCGCACACGACCGCGAAGATCGTCATCGCCTCGGCGGACCGGTTGATCGAGGTGCGCCACTTCTGGCGCAGGAGGCACAGGATCGCCGAGATGAGGGTCCCGGCGTGGCCGATGCCGATCCAGAAGACGAAGTTCACGATGGGCCAGGCCCAGTTGACGGGGCTCCGGTGGCCCCAGACGCCCACCCCGGTCGCGACCTGGTACGCGATGCCGCCGACCGTGAACGAGGCGATGACGCACGCCATGCCGAAGCACCACCACCACCAGGCGGGCGTCTTCTCCTCCGCGATGGAGCAGACCTTCGCGGTGATCCACGAGAAGCTCCGGCCGTGCCCGACGAGCTGCGCGCGCGGGAGCGGGGCGGGCCTCACCTCCCCGAGGATCGCCGGGGCTCCGGCCGTATGTTGGGCGGCGTTCGACATGGGTCAGCCCTTGCCGGGCTGGTCCTTGGCCCGGTTCTCGACCCGGCTGAGCGGCAGCTCCGCGTAGTCGGGCATCCTGGGGTTGGGGTTGCGCACCCTCGCGAGGTACGTCGTCCGCGGCCGCGTGTTCAGGTAGCCGAGGAGCGCGTAGTCCTGCCCGCGCGCCTTGGCCTTCGAGACGGCGCTCTCGGGGTCGAGGATGTTGCCGAACACGATCGCCTCGGCCGGGCAGGCCTGCTGGCAGGCCGTCCTTATGGTGCCGTCGGGGACGACGATGTCGCCCGGGCGGCCCTCCTGGGCCACCTTCACCTTCCACTCGATCTTGCCGCGCTCGATCCGCTGCACGCAATACGTGCACTTCTCCATGACGCCGCGCATCCGGATCGTCACCTCGGGGTTCTTCACCATCTGGACCAGCTCCGGCATCCCCTCGGGCCCCAGCGGCCCCATGTAGAGGCTGTCGAGCCTGCGCATGTTCCAGTCGAAGAAGTTGAAGCGGCGCACCTTGTACGGGCAGTTGTTCGCGCAGTACCGCGTGCCGATGCACCGGTTGTAAGCCATGACGTTCAGGCCCTCGCCGTCGTGCACGGTCGCGTTGACCGGGCAGACCATCTCGCAGGGCGCGAGCTCGCACTGCATGCACGCGACCGGCTGCATCGATATCTGCGGGTCCTCCGGGATATCCAGGTTCCCCGGGCCGCCGAAGGCCGCGGCGTCCGCCTTGCCGTCCGAGTAGTACCGGTCGAGCCGGATCCAGTGCATGATGCGGCCGCGCAGGATCTGCTCCTTGCCGACGATCGGGATGTTGTTCTCGGCCTGGCAGGCGACGACGCACGCGTTGCACCCGACGCAGGTGTTGAGGTCGATGCTCATCCCCCACTGGTGGACGCCGTCGAACTGGGGCGTCACGTAGAGCGAGTTGCCGCGCGGGATCAGGGTCGCTCGGTCCTCCGGGTTCACCGTCGACGGGTCCGGCCCCAGGACCGGCGGCGGGACCTCCTCCTCGAGCCCGAGCTCCCGGACGAACGCCGGGTTCTCCCTGAATTCCCCCAGGTTGGCCTCCCGGACCAGGGCCCGGCCCTCCATCGACCAGTGCCACTGCGAGTCGGCGAGGAACATCCTCTCCCCGGTGACGGCGATCGAGGCGCCGGTCGCGACGTGGAGGGCCCCGGACAGGCGCGCGGCGTACGCGTTGAAGCCCGTCCCCTCCCCGACCCTGCCGGTCTTCGCCCGGCCGTAGCCCAGCGGGACGACGACCGTGTAGTTGGCGAGGCCGGGCTGGATGTGGGCCGGCCCCCGGAGCCTGCGCCCCCCGATCGTCAGCTCGACCACGTGGGCGTTCTCCCTGCTGCCGTCAAAATCGGCCAGGTCCTTGCGCGCCACCTGGACCAGCGAGGCCGGCGAGTCGATCTTGAGCTCCTTCGCCAGGCGGGGGCTCACGAGGATCGCGTTGTCCCAGCTGATCTTCGTGATCGGGTCCGGGCACTCCTGGAGCCAGCCGTTGTTGACGAACCTGCCGTCGTCCACCGTCGCGTCCGCGACGAAGCGCACCTCGATCGCGCCCGCGGAAACGACCGGAAGCGGGTCTCCGGTGAGGTATCTCTCGACGCCCGCGCGGTTGAACCGCACCGGGAAACCCTTGAGGGCCGTCCAGTCGAGCACCCCGTCGTGGAGGAACTTCCGGCAGAGCGCCTCGGCCTTCTCGCCCGGGCCGCCGGCGATCGCCGCGATCACGTCGAAGAAGAGCTTGTACGGCTCGGTGTTCGCGAGCCCCGCGACGGAGGCCAGGACCTCGGTCTGCGTCAGGCCCCCGAAGAGCGGAAGGATCATCGGCTGGATCGCGACCAGCGTCCCGTCGACCGTGCGGGCGTCGCCCCACGACTCGAGGTAGTGGGCCGCGGCGATGTGGGTGCTCGCGAGCTCGGACGTCTCGTCGACGTAGTAGCCCATCCGGATCACCTCGGGGACCGACTTCTGGAGCGAGGCCCAGTCGAGGTCCGCGGGGGCGTTGTACACCGGGTTCCCGCCGAGGATGACCAGGGTCTTTACGGCGCCCTTCCCGATGGCGCCCGCAAGGCCCCATATGGAGACGGCGGGCGGGCGCCGGTCGAGGATGAACTCCACGGTGGACCCGATGTTGCCGAGGGCGGCGTTCATCGCGTAGGCGATCGCGTGGACCCCGGCGGGAAGGTGCGAGCCCGCGACGACGAGGGACGCGCCCCTGTTCGCGGCGAGGTCCGCGGCGCACTCGTCGATCCAGCCGGCCGGGACGTCGAGCCCCTCGGCCGCCTTGGCATAGGACGGGTCCCCGGTCACCTTCGCGGCGAGCGCCGCGGCGAAGGCCAGCATGTGGGACGAGGCGAGCCGCAGCCTGTGGTCCGCCATGGTCCCGGTGATCGAGAGCGCGCTCTCCACCATGTACAGGCGGCTCATCGGGTCGTCCTTCCTCACGACGCGCCGGCCCCTCGCGAACTCCCTCACGTAGTAGGGGCTTCCCGCCTCGGCCTGCAGGAAGTCGGCGTCGATGCTCACGATCCGCCGCGCCTTCCCGATGCGGTAGATGGGCTTGAGCGGCAGTCCGAAGGCCGCCTGCGCGGCCTCCATCGGCGGCTCGTCGGCGACCGGCTCGTATTCCGCCCAGATGGACTTGGGGAACTTCGCGCGCAGGATGCGCGTCAGACGGGCCCTGCCGAGCGAGGAGGATTCGTCGGCCAGGAACGCCAGGCCGGCGCCGCCCGTGGCCTCGAACGACTTGCCCATCCCGGCGAGCATCGCCTTGACCTCGGCCGAATCGATCGCGCTTCCGGCCCGGGTGTGGGCCGTCGCGCGGTCCGGGTCGTAGAGGTCGAGGATCGAGGCCTGGGCCAGCAGCGAGCTGATCCCCCCGTGCGGGGCGTAGCTCGGGTTTCCCTCGAGCTTCGTCGGCCTGCCCTGGTGGGTCTCCGCGAGGAGGGGGACCGCCCACCGGCGCAGCGGCATCGCCGTCGCATAGTAGACGGGAAGCCCGGGCACCGCCCCCTCGACCGACTTGCCGAACGGAAGGATGTTCTCCTCGGGCCGCCTGCACCCCGCGAGCCCGAGCCCGCCCAGGGCGAACGAGGCCGCCATGATTTTCATGAACTGCCTCCGGTCGACCCCGTCGATCGACGACGCGCCGTCCGGGAACTCGCGGGCCATCGCCGCCCTGAACCCCGGCGTGCCCGCCAGCTCGCCGAGGCTCCGCCAGTAGCGGGGCCCTGTCGCCGCCCGTGCGGATGCCTGCGGATGCTCGGTCTTGCGCTTCATCGGTGGCAGCCCGAGCAGCTCTGCGGGGGGTTGATCTTCCACTCGCGGGCGAACTCGCGGGCGACGAGGATGCCCTTGGCCTCCGCGATCGTCGGCGAGTCGAGGTTGAACACGTCCTTCCGCTCCCTGATGCGCTCCGCGGGCGAGCGGTGGCACTCGAGGCAGAAGCCCATGCTCATCGGCCTGCGCTGCGAGACGACGTCCATCTCGTTCACCTTCCCGTGGCACTCGACGCAGCCGACGCCGCGGTTCACGTGGACCGAGTGGTCAAAGTAGACGAAGCTCGGCATCACGTGGACGTGCACCCACGGGATGGGCTTGCCGGTCTCGAAGCTCGCGCGCACGGGCGCCAGCGCCGGGCTGCCGTTCCGGATCACGCCGTGGCAGTTCATGCACGTCTGCGCCGTCGGAACGGCGGCGCCCGCCGTGTCTATCGTGCTGTGGCAGTAGCGGCAGTCCAGGCCCAGCTCGCCGACGTGCTTCGCGTGGCTGTAGGGCACCGGCTGGATCGGCGCGTAGCCCACGCGGGTGTACTTCGGGGTCATGTAGTAGTTCACCCCCGCCGTGGCGGCGCACACCACGATGAACAGGTACACGATGATCTGCAGCGGCAGCTTGTTGGCCGATCTCTGGAAAAGGGCGGGCATGATCCTCGTGTGCCGCGGTCCGGGGCTGCCTTCCTAGGCGGCCCCGCCGCGCCGGGCGACAGCGCGGGGCTGCGGCCGGAGCTGGAAGGGGACGGCCCTGCCGTCCGCCTTGTTGGTCGACGCGGTCACCGCCCCCGCAGCCACCCTTCCGGGCGCAAGCGCGCCCACGGCGGCAAATCCGAGCATCCTGGCGAGGAAGCGTTTTCGCGATGGATCGTGGCTCACGGATCGTCGGTTGGTGGGTGGAATCGCTTCCGAAAGAAGGGAGCCCCGTTTGGGTTGTAAACCATATTTTCAGGCATTCGGGCGCCGCCTGCAAAATAAGTGCGCCAGGCCCCCGCGCACCCCCGCCCTCCGGCCGGTCGGGGCCCGTCAGATGAACACCCCGTCCCGCATCGGGAGGGTGAAGTCGCACTTGGCGGCTATGTCGGGGTTGTGCGAGACAAGCACCACGGCCTGGCCGTTCTCCTTGGCCACGCGGGTCAGGACGTCGAACACGATGCCGGCGTTCGTCACGTCGAGGTTGCCCGTGGGCTCGTCGGCCAGGATGATGGTCGGCTGGTTGGCGAGGGCCCTCGCGATCGCGACCCGCTGCTGCTCGCCGCCCGAGAGGTGGGTCGCCAGCCGGTGAATCTTCTCGCCCAGGCCGACGGCGTCCAGGAGGTGCGCCGCCCGCTCCTCCATCTGCTCGGGCGCGAGGCGGCCCAGCTTGCGCATCGGCATCATGACGTTCTCCAGCACCGTGAACTCGAGCATCAGGAAGTGGAACTGGAAGACGAAGCCGATGTGCTCGCCCCGGGCCGCGGTCCGGACGGCGTCCTGGCTGTTCGACATCAGCTGGTCGTTTATCCAGATCCGCCCGGAGTCCGGGATATCCAGCAGGCCAAGGAGGTACAGGAGCGTGGACTTCCCGCACCCCGAGGGCCCGACGATCGCGTAGACCTTGCCCGCCCGCGCCTCGAGGGTGACCCCCTTGAGCACGTGCACCCGGCCCTCGTCCCTCCCCAGGAAGCGGTGCAGCTCGTGGCAGCGCAGGGCGACTTTGGACTCGTCTGCCATGGGTCCCCCTATTGGGCCGTCCCCCGGATGATGTCGCCGGGCTCGAGGCGCGCCGCCCGCCGGGACGGGATCAGGCTCGCCAGCATGACCATCGCGACGGCCGTCAGCACGGCCTCGATGTAGTGCCAGCGCGACCACTGGACCAGGAACTTGTGCGTCGTGAAGATGCCCGTTATCGGGAGCGGGACCTGCGACACCGCGTAGGTGATCGCGGCGCCTAGGGCGCAGCCCAGGACTATCCCGATCCCCAGCACGATCGCCGCCTGCCAGAGGAAGATGCGCGAGATGTCCTCGCGCGTGTAGCCCATCGACCGGAGGATCGCGATCTCCTTCGTCTTCTCCATGACTATCATCGCCAGCGTGTTGAACATCGCCAGGCCCGCTATCAGCGTGAAGACCGAGACCGTGATCGCCGTCGCGATCCTGAACGCCCGGAAGACCCCGAGCCACGACTTCTCGCGGTCCTGCCATGCGGCCGCGCTGTGCTGGAGGGTGTTGGACATCACGACCGCGTCCTCCCTGGCCCGGTCCTTGTCGATCAGGCTCACCTGCAGGTAGGTCGCCCCCGTCGGCTTCTTGAACAGGGCCCGCGCCTCGCTCATCTGGAGGTAGACGCGCACGCTGTCGATGTCGTTGACGCCGGTCTGGTAGATCGCGCTCACCTTGTAGTGGTGGATGGTGCCGAGGTGCACCATCTCGAAGGTGTCGCCGACCTCTAGCTGGAGCTTGTCAGCGATCACGCGGCCGATGAGCGCCCCGCCCTGCTGCACCCGGAAGTTGGCGAGCGAGCCCTGCACGATCTGGGAGCCCAGGTCCGAGACCCGCAGGTGGTCCTCGAGGTCGATGCCGTACGCCTGCCCCGTCTGGTCCCTGAACGAGCTGCGGATCGTGACGGTCCCCCGGAGGACCGCCGAGACCGCCGCCACGTTGTTGAACTTCTTCACCCCCATCGCGAGCTGCTTGGGGTAGTCGATCCCCTCCACGTACTTCTGGCCCTCCTTCTGGCGGATCTCGTAGCCCGAGTTGTAGCCGCCCGCGGCGATGCTCCGCATGGTGGCCTGAAGCTTGTCCTGGATGAGGATCGCCCCGTTGGTCCCGAGGATCGTCTTTATGAAGAAGCCCTGGAAGCCGCTGGTCGTCGCCTGCGTCACGATGAAGAGCCCGATGCCGAGCACGATGCAGGACAGGCTCATCAGCATGGCCCGCTTCTTCGCCGTCAGGAAACGGAGCGCTATTCGGAAGTTCGGGGACATCCGCGCGGCTATTGCCTCTTGTCCAGGACGTCCGACGGCAGCGCCGCGACTCGGACGTGGTCGCCGTCGCGGAACTGGTCGAGGTCCTCCACGATCACCTGCTCGCCGGGCTTCAGCCCCTCGGTGATTTCGGCGCCCCTGAGCCAGAGGTACCCCGTCTTGACCCTGCGAAGCTCCACGGTGCCGTCCCTGACGACGTAGACGCTCTCGTTGAAGAGCGCCCTGCGCGGGATGATCGCGTCGGCGTGCCGCCTGCCGACGACGATCGAGACCTCGCCGGTGATCCCCGGGATCAGCTTCGCCGGCTCGATGTCCGTCACCTCCAGGTCGACCAGGTGCCGCTGGGTCTCGGGATCCGCGGTCGGCAGGATCTTCTTCACGGTCCCGTTGTACACCCAGTCCCCGTAGGGGAGGAAGGTCACCGACGCCTTCTCGCCGGGCCTCACGTTCGCGAAGTCCTCCTCGCTTATCTTCGCCTCCACGATCCGGCTCGTCGTGATCAGGGTCACGATCGGCGAGCCGACATTGATCAGGTCGCCCGGGTGGGCGAAGACCGCGGATACGTCGCCCTCGAAGGGGGCGGCGATGGTCATCTTGGCCATCTGGCGCTGCTTGCCCCTGAGCGACGTCTCGTACGTCTTCAGGTCCTCCTGGTCGCGGACGTTCTCAAGCCTGAGCTGCTGCTCCTGCGTCTCCACGGCCCGGCGCGCCTTCTGGTAGTTGCTGTCGGACTCCTGGCCCATCTTGAACAGCCGCTCGGTGTTGGCCAACTCCGACTTCGCCGTCTCGAGGAGATACGTCGCCGCGGAGCCGACCGCGATGCGCTGCTTCGTCGAGTCGTACAGGTTCTGCGCCTGGTCGATGTCGATCTGGATGTCGCCGGTGTCGAGGTGGACGAGGAGGTCGCCCTCCTTGACGTGCATCCCGACAAAGAGCTTGTAGCCGTCCTTGATCACCCGGCCGGCGACCTCGCTCTTCATGTCCATGGAGTACTCCTCCTTGACGGTCACGCTGCCGGGCTTGGCGTCGACGGCGTCGCCGCTGACGACCGTCTCGACCTTGGCCGTCGGCCGGACATACAGGACGACGCCCGCGCCGATCGCGACAAGGGCGGCGACCGCGAGGATCACCTTGAGCCAGAAATAGGATTTGCCGGGTTTATCGGACATAGCGGGGGGAGATGTTGGCGATTGCCGGGTCCAGCCCGGCGAGGGATATGAACTCGGTCCAGCGGCTGAGGTAGTCGGTCCGGGCGTTCGCCAGTTCGACGTCCGTGTTGTAGAGGTTCATGGTGCTGGCCTCGACCGTCGCCTGGGAGGCGTAGCCGAGCTTCAGGTCATCCATCACCTTCTTCACCTCGGCGCCGATGAGCGCGTGGCGGACCTCGGCCAGCGAGAGGCCGCGCGACGACAGCCCGAGCTGGTGGCGCATGTAGCTGATCTGGTCGATCGTCGAGTCGATGTAGGATTTCCGGATGCGTTCATAATACCGCCTGGTTTCACGCGCCAGAAGCTTCGAACCGCGGGCCGCGAACCCATCGAATATGTTCCAGTTCGCCGCGACGCTGAATGTCTCCTCCCGCACCGCGACCTGCGAGATGTAGCCGGAATACGCATTCGTCTGGTCCTGCAGGAGGTACATCGCGGAGGCGTTGACCTTCGGGAGGAGCCTCACCTTCGCGATCGAGTAGTTGAGGTCCTGCTGCTTCACGTACATCTGGTACACCTCGCTGAGGAACGTGCTCTCGACCCCGTCCGCCATGAATCCCGTGAGGACGGCGTCCGCCAGCGGCGCGGAATACTCCGGGTGGCCGATCTCCAGCGGGATGGACTCGTCGGGGAGGTCGTCGATCCCCACGAGCCGCGTGAACACCCGCTTCGAATAGGCGAAATCCTCCGCCGCCCGGTCGGCGTCAAGCGTCGCCTGCTCGAGGGCCAGCTCGAAGCTCTGCAGCTCGGCCTGGGAGGCCGAGCCGGCATCGAACTTCGCCTTGTCCGTCGCGTACGCCTCCTCCGCCATCTTCTGCCTGTACCGGCCGTTCCTCAGGCCGATCTGCTTGCCGACCAGGCCCATGTATTGCTCCCTGATCGAGATGGCCAGAAGCCTGTAGGCGTCGGCGTACTGCCGATGGGCGATCTTCACGCCGAGTTCGCCGATGGCCGCGTTGTTCTTGTAGGCCCCCCACTGGAAGATCGGCTGGTTGATGCTCGCGTTGTAGAAAAAGCCCTTCTGGGTGCTGCTCGGGGCGTTCGTGACGGATTCGTCAAGTATTGAGTAGCTGATGTTTCCGTTGACCGACGGCCAGAGCGAGGACGCGTAGACGTATTTCTGCGCCTCCTGCTCGGCCACGTTGATGCTTTGCAGGATCGAGCCCGGGGCCCGCTCGACGGCGACCTTTAGCAGGGGTTTGAGGCCAGGAAGCTGGTCCTCCGGCAGCGTGCCCTGGACGGAGGGCGCCTCGGCGCAAAGCGGCGCGGTGACGAGCAACAACAGCGGCAGGGTCAAGGACAATCTCATTCGCAGGGGAATAGTGGTCGTTGAGTCCGCGGGAATTTG
>Ga0181538_10000324_pt1 | contig 56315 bp, 43 predicted proteins | sample PEATcosm2014_Bin_40_FD_119773 | JGI IMG/M metagenome (GOLD analysis project Ga0181538, IMG submission 119773) | Peatland microbial communities from MTU Mesocosm Facility, Houghton, MI, USA - PEATcosm2014_Bin23_30_metaG | ecosystem: Environmental > Terrestrial > Soil > Wetlands > Peat | place...
TAGGATACCGAGGTATGGAAAGGAAACCAAGCGATTCTGGCGAGATTCCCCTGATCTGATAAAAAAACTGCAACGCCAATTAGGCCGCTCAAAAACTATGCGGCATTAGGCAATCCTGCCTGCGGACCGGCATTCCTGCCGGTCCAGCCGGCTGAAAGCCGGCCGCGGGCAAGATTCCCCGCCCCGCGATAGGTGGTTTTGTTCGGCCATGGCGTGAGGTACACTACGCTTTCGCAGATCTGTGAAAGTGATCGATCCAAAACGAATTCAGGGCGCATCGAGCGAGGTGGTGCGCGACATCAACCGGAGGATTGTCCTGAACCTGATTCGCACGCGGCACCCCATCTCTCGCGCGGACCTGGCCCGCTTGTGCGGCCTGCAGCGCAGCACCATTTCGCTGATTGTCGAGCAGCTCATTACGGAATCCTGGGTGCTCGAAGGGCCTACGGGAAGGCTTCCCCGCGGCCGCCGTCCCACGTTTCTGCGCCTGAACGACGAGCGCGTGATCGTGGGCGTCGATATCCGCCCTTCGCAGATTACGGTTGCGCTCGCGGACGCCAACGGCAAGTTCACCTCGCGCGAAGTGATCAACACCCCTACCGATCCGAAGACGGCGGTCGACGAATTAATCGAGTCCATTCGCCGCGTTCTGGCGTCGTCGCGCGGCAAGAAAGTGGAAGGGATCGGCATCAGCCTTCCCGGCCGTTTCAGCCACATCTCCGACCGGCTGGTCTTCGCACCCAACCTCAAGTGGCGCGATTTCGATCTGCGCACGCCCATCATGCAGGCCACCGGCCTCGACGTGGAGATGGAGAACGCCGCCAACGCCTGCGCGCTGTCCACCGTCTGGTTCGAGCATAGCGAGGCCAGCCGCAACCTGGTGGTGGTCACAGTCTCCGAAGGAATCGGCACCGGCATTTTCATGAACGGGCAGTTGCTGCGGGGCCACAACGGAATGGCCGGCGAATTCGGCCACGTGCCGCTGGATGCCAAGGGGCCGGTTTGCGGCTGCGGCGGACGCGGCTGCTGGGAGGTGTTCGCCTCGAATCGCGCGGCGCTGCGGTATTACGGCGAAGCGGGAGCCGCGGACTCCGGACTCACATTTGTAGACCTGTTGAGCCGCGCCGATAATGGCGACGTGCGCGCCGCCAAGGCGCTGGAGACGATGGCGCAATATCTCGGCCGCGGCATGCGTATGATCGTCGCCGGTCTGGCGCCGGAGCGAATAGTGGTAGTCGGCGACCTGACGCGCGCCTGGAGCCGATTCGGCGCGATCATCGAGGCCGAAGTGAGAGCGCAGATCCTGCCCGGCGGCGGGATGCCGCGCATCGACCCGGCCCACGAGGATGGCATGGCGCGCCTCCGCGGCACCGTGGCGCTGATTCTGCAAAAAGATTTCGGCGTTTATTTTTAGCCACCGCTCCCTCGCGTCGCGGTCGCGGCTCAGTATGAACTCGTTATACACTAGCCCCATGCGCTTCCCGCGATTCGTGCCCGCTTACCTTGTTCTGGCAGTCTGCGCCTCCGGCCTGGCCCTCGCCCTGGTCACCGCCGCGCAAGCCCAACGCGGCGGACCGATGACGAAGGAAGATCGCGCCAAGCGCAACGCCACGGAGGCCGAACTGGAGTCGATTGCCGTCATCGACCGCAAAGTGATGGTGCCGATGCGCGACGGTAAGCGGATGGCTACCGACATCTACCGTCCGAAAGATACGTCGAAGAAATACCCGGTGATCTTCGTGCGCACTCCGTATAACTTCAATTACTGGGATGTGCGCAACGGAGTCTGGCGCGATATGAACAGCGAACTCACGGCCGTGAAGCGAGGGTATGCGTATGTGGAGATGAACGAGCGCGGCCACTTCTTTTCGGAAGGCTTCTACGATATTTTGGGCGCGCCCTTGAGCGATGGCGACGACGCCATGACGTGGCTGGCGAAGCAGCCCTGGTCGAACGGCAAAGTGGGCACCATCGGCTGCTCGTCCACGGCGGAATGGCAACTGGGCGTGGCCGCGCAAGGCAACCCGGCGTTCGCGGCGATGATCCCGCAGGGGTTTGGCGCCGGCGTGGGACGCGTGGCCCCGTATTACGAACAGGGCAACTGGTATCGTGGCGGCGCTTTCCAGATGCTGTTCGCGACGTGGATCTACGGTGAGCAGAACCAGGTGCGCCCCATGTTTCCCGCCAACACTTCGCAGGCCGACCTGATTAAGGCTTCCAAGATGTTCGACCTCGCGCCGCAGATGCCGCCGGTGGATTGGGCCGAGGCGTTAAACCACCTGCCGGTGATGGACGTTATCAAGGCCGTTGACGGACCCACTGGCATTTATGCCGACCGCATGGAAGTCTCCACCGGCGGCGCCATGATCAAACGCACGCCGAACGACGCCGCGTGGTATCGCGGCGGCCTGTGGCACGACAACATGGCGATCAACGTGCCCGGCTTTTGGTTCATGTCGTGGTACGACGTTTCCGTGGGGCCGAATCTCGCGGCATACAATCACGTGCGCAAAACGGCCAGGCCCGACATCGCCAATGAGCAGTACGCCGTGATCGCGCCGACGCTGCATTGCAGTTATACGCGAGCTACTGAGAATACCGTGGTGGGCGAGCGGAACATGGGCGACGCCCGGCTCAACTACAACGATCTGACTTACGCCTGGTTCGACCATTTCCTGAAAGGCGAGGACAACCACGTACTCGAGACTATGCCCAAGGTGCGTTATTACACCATGGGACTTAATAAGTGGCAGTCGGCGGACACGTGGCCGCCCGCGGGAGCGAAGCCGATAACGCTTTATCTGGCGAGCGGCGGCAAGGCGAACACGCTGGATGGAGACGGCAGGCTGGCGGCGGAAGCGCCTGCCGGCGACAGAGCCGATTCGTTCACGTACGACCCCCTGAATCCCGTCCCATCTTACGGCGGCGGTGTTTGCTGCACGGGAAATGCCGTGTCTGGCGGCGCCTTCGATCAACGCAAGATGGAAGCCCGGCCCGATGTTCTGGTGTATACGTCCGAGCCGCTCAAGGAGCCGATCGAGGTCAGCGGCCCGATCGACGCGACGCTTTATGTCTCGTCCGACGCGAAAGACACCGACATCACCATCAAGCTGATCGACGTTTATCCCGACGGCACGGCCTATAACCTCGATGAGACCATCCAGCGCCTGCGTTATCGCGAGGGGTACGATAAGCCGCTGGTGTGGATGGAGCCGGGAAAAGTCTACAAAGTCACGCTGCAACCCATGACCACGAGCAATTACTTCCCCGCCGGCCACCAGATCCGGATCGAAGTAAGCAGCAGTAACTTTCCGCGTTTCGACCGCAATTTGAACACCGGAGGCAATAACTACGACGAGTCCAAGGGCGTGGTGGCGCACAACGCGGTGCATCACTCGAAGCAGTACGCGTCGTCGGTGACACTGACGGTGATCCGGAAATAGCGGCGAACTACTGAGGAACTTGCAAAATTAGCGGCAAACCGCTTGCTTGCGCGCGCGGCTCACTCATCACGTGCTGAAACAACAGCGCCTACTGAGCCGCGACCGCGAGGAAATGGTGCTTTCTTTGCGCGGAATAACGAACTTTGCAAGTGCCTCTACTGTCTCAATTGAGTGGGGCAGGCTTCAGCCTGCGAGGGACTTTAGTCCCCCCGGTCCGGTGTCGGACTGATCAAGTCCGCCCCACAGAGCACTAATTTAGCAGTCTTCCCTGCCTCAAATACGCCGGCGTTTCGACGTCGTCGAGATCCAGCATGGGCTCGGGTTCCACCATGAGATCGGGCTGCGGATCAATGCGGCGCTCCATGATCGGGGGCGCGGGCGGAGCCGGCGCGGGAGGCGGAGGCGCTACGGCGGCCGGTTCCGGCAAGCGCGGCTGCAGGCGGACATCGGGAATGGCCTTGCGCTCAGGCAGCGGCGCGTTCTCGGGTTGGAAGCCGGTAGCGATCACGGTGATTTTGACCGCATCCGCCAGCGACTCGTTCAGGATCACGCCGAAATTGATTTGCACGTCCTCGCAGCTGGCGGCTTCGCGGATGATCGAACACGCCTCGTTGACTTCGTGGAGACCGAGGCGGCTCGATCCCGTGATATTGATCAGGATGCCGCGCGAGCCGGAGATGCGGGAATCCTCGAGCAGCGGGCAACTGATGGCCTGCCGCGCCGCATCCACCGCGGCCTTCTCGCCGCGCCCGATGGCCGTGCCCATCATGGCGTAACCCATGCCGACCATGGTGGCCTTGATGTCGGAGAAATCGCGATTGATCAGACCGGGCGTAATGATGATATCGCTGATGCCTTGCACCGCCTGCCGCAACAGATCGTCCGCCACTTTGAACGCCTCGAAGAAGCTGGTGCCGCGCGGCACGAGAGCCAGGAGCCGGTCATTCGGAATGGCGATGACGGTATCCACGGTGGACGCGAGACGCCCCAATCCCTCCTCGGCCATGCGCATGCGGCGCTGGCCTTCGAAACCAAACGGCTTGGTCACCACGGCAACGGTCAGCGCGTCGAGTTCCTTGGCGAGCGACGCCACTACGGGCGCCGCGCCCGTGCCCGTGCCGCCGCCCAGCCCCGCGGTAACGAAAACCATGTCGGCGCCCTGTAGAAGCTCGACGATCTGGTCGGTATTTTCGAGCGCGGCCTGGCGGCCGATCTCGGCATTCGATCCGGCGCCCAGGCCCTTGGTCATACGCGAGCCGAGTTGCAGCTTGTTGGGCACCTTGCAGGCACTGAGCGCCTGCAGGTCGGTATTCATGGCGTAGAACTGCACGCCTTCCAGTCCTTCCTCCACCATGCGAGCCACGGCATTGGAACCACCGCCGCCCACGCCGATTACTTTAATGCGCGTGCCGAGCCGCGCTTCCTCTTCGATCTCGTATTTGAGATTGTCGATCTCGCCGTCCATCAGCCCCATGGTTTTCTCCTTACAAAATCTTTCCCAAAATCCCTCGAGTAGCCCGTTGTTCTTGCGACTTCAATTTGGCCGAATACATCGCCAGCCCGGCCGCCACGCTCCATTCCGGATTTTCCATGTTCTCCGGCCAGTGCCGGATTCCCACGGGCAATCCGAAGCGCGACTGGCACTGCAATACGTTGTCGGCGACATCCAGGAGCTCCGGCAACTGCGCCGCGCCGCCGGCGAGGAATACGCCGCCGGCCAACGCCCGGTCCATCCCGACGCGCGTGAGCTCGGCGCGCACAAACCGGAACAGCTCTTCCGCGCGAGCCTGCAGGATCTCGTTTACGAAGTGCCGCTGCGCGTGGCGATATTCGCGATTTTCGGGCGTCGGCAGATCGACCACCGCGTTGGCGGCGCAGGTCGAAGCCAGGGCCGAACCATATTCCAGCTTCACTCTTTCGGCGTCTTCGAAGCTCAGGCACAGCCCCTGCGCGAGATCGCGCGTAAAATGATCGCCCGCCACCTTCACGTAAGAAGACAGGTACATGGCATCGCCGTAGTAAACCACCAATTGCGTGGATTGCGAGCCGATATCCACCACGGCGATTCCCTGCCGCCGGTGTTCGGGCAGGACCGACGCATACGCCGCCGCCAACCCTTCGAAAACCGTCTCTTCCACGGCGAGGTGCGCGTGATTGACGGCGGTGACAAGCGCGGTATGCTCCTGAACCGAACACATCAGCAGGTGCACGTTGCTTTCCAGGCGCGCGGCGTCCATGCGGATGGGATTGCGATGGCCGGGATGATCGTCCACCACGAAATCCTGCGGGAACACGTTCAGCAGCATGCGATCTTCCTGCAGTTGCACACGCGTGGCGCGATCCACCACGCGATTGATGTCGCGCTGCTCGATCTCGCGCACATACCCCATCTCCAGCACGCCGCGATTGTTGGCGCCGCGAATGGTTGGTCCGCCGAGACCCACCACCACCGATTCCACGGACTTACCGGCCGTGGTTTCCGCCTCCGAGAGCGCCACCAGAATCGATTCCGTGACCGCCCCCTGGTCGAAGATCCGGCCCTTCACCCATCCTTGCGAGGGCACCACTCCGCACCCGATGAGGCGCAGCCGTCCTTTTTCCAGGAGGCACACCACCAGGCGCGTCCGGCTGCTTCCCACGTCGAGTCCCGCTGCAATGATCGGCTTCCCTGCCATGAAACTTCGCGTCCTATTCTCTTGCCGTAATGCGATCGTCCAGCCGTAGATCGAACACTCTCACCTGCGGAGACCGCTTGTGGATTTCGGGGTAGTGCTTGAGAAAGTTGCGATAGCGGGACCCCAGATTTTCTTCGCCGAGAATCAACTCGAGCACCCGGCCATTCAGTTGCACCACGATGCGAATATTGCCGGGATCGGCGGCGTTCACCTCGGAAACGTCTTTCATGGAAGCGCCCAGCGCATCTTCCACGTCGAGGAGCGCGCGCACGGCGTCCATGCGGCGTTCCGGCGGATCTTCGGCGCGGACGCCGCTGAGCACCGGGAATGAGAACTGCGCCTGTGGCGGAGGCTCGAGCAGCATGCCCTGGCCATCGATGAGCATGACCGTCGACTGCACCTCGACAAACGCCACGGGTTTGCGTTCCTGAATCCGCACCGCCAGCCGATCGGGCCAGATGCGCGAGACGGAGGCATCCTCCACCCAATCGATGGCCAGCAGCCGGCGGCGGCGCTCTTCGAGGGGAACGGCAAAAACGCTGTGGTCGGCATCCGGCGCGAAGATGCGCTGCACTTTGGCGCGCGATCCGTAGCGCAGGCCTTCGATGGCGAGCGCGTCGCGGCGGTCGTGAGAAAGCACAAACTTGGGGTCGTGGATGAGGTAGCGGTGCACCAGATAGACCGATACGCCCGTAACCATGCCGATGGCGAGCAGGATGAATGCCCCGCGCCACAGGAACTTGCGCGTCGTGGAGGTGTTCTTTTTGGTTTCGCGCGCCATCTTATCCTTTGCCCCTCAGCCGTTCGAGCAGTTTGTCTCCCGCCTGCCACACGTTGCCGGCGCCGAGCGTCAACACCGCGTCTCCCTCCCGCGCCGCGCTGGCCAGGGCCGCCACTCCGCGGTCGATCGAGCCCACATATTCCGCGCCGCGATGGCCGAACTGGCGAATGCGCTCCACCAGCGCCTCCGCCGTCACGCCGGGGATAGGCTTTTCGGACGCGGCGTAGATATCCATCACGAAGAGGCTATCGGCCTGATTGAATGCGCCGGCGAATTCCTCCATCAGGTGAAAGGTGCGGGTGTAGCGATGCGGCTGAAATAGCACGTGCACGCGGCGATAGCCGCACAGGCGCGCGGCATCGAGAGTGGCGCGGATTTCGGTGGGATGGTGGCCGTAATCGTCGATCACGGTGACGCCGCCCTCCACGCCGCGAATTTGCAGCCGGCGATCCACGCCCTGGAAAGCCGCCAGGCCCTCGCGGATGGCGTCGGGCTTGACCTCCAGTTCCATGGCGACCACCACCGCCGCGGTGGCGTTCAACACGTTGTGGCGGCCGGGGACGGGCAGGTGGAATCGGCCCAGATCGGTGGAGCGATAGCGCAGGCAAAAATCGCTGGCGGAAGGCCCGCAGGAAATTTCGCTGGCCTCGACGTCGGCCTGAGCGCTGGTACCGTAGGTGATGGTGCGGCGCCGGATGTCGGGCAGAATGCTCTGCACGTTGGCATCGTCCAGGCAGACGATGGCGGCGCCATAGAACGGCACCTTGTTGACGAATTCGATGAACGCCGCGCGGATGGCGTCGAGCGACGGGTAATGATCGAGATGTTCGCGGTCGATATTGGTGACCACGGCGATGATGGGGGCGAGCTTGAGAAACGAGCCGTCGCTTTCGTCCGATTCGACCACCAGGAAATCGCTATGGCCCACTCGCGCGTTCGATCCGCCCATGGTGCTCACGCGCCCGCCGACCACTACCGTGGGGTCGAGCCCGGCGCTATTGAGAATGGTGGCCGTCATCGACGTAGTGGTGGTCTTACCGTGACTGCCGGCGACGGCGATGCCGTACTTCAGTCGCATCAACTCCGCCAGCAGCTCGCCGCGCGGAATGATGGGAATTTGCAGGCGGCGCGCTTCCACCAGCTCGGGATTCTGTTCGTCCACGGCGGAGCTCACCACCAGGGCGCGGGCTCCGGCAACATTCGCGGCGGCGTGTCCTTCGTGGATGCGGGCGCCCATTCCGGCCAGCCGCTCGGTAATAGGAGAGAGCTTCACGTCGGACCCGCTGACCTGGTATCCCAGGTTGAGCAGCACTTCGGCGATGCCGCTCATGCCAATACCCCCGATCCCCGTAAAATGAAAATGCTGTGGACGAAAAAACATTATATTGCTTTATTGTTTCGGCTCAAAGCTCAACTGTCAATTGAAAATTGCCGCTCAGATCCGAGCCACCTCCTCCAGGATTTCGGCCGCGCGGCGCGCCGCGCCGGGCCTCGAGAGCCGGCGCGCGGCGCGCGCCATGGTTTCCAGTGCCCGGGACTGGCTTAATTCCGAAATGGCGCCGAATAGGCGTTCACCGGTCAGCTCCGCATCGCGAACCAGGAGAGCCGCGCCGGCGCGCTCCATCGCCTCGGCGTTACGGGTCTGGTGATCGTCCGCCGCGAAGGGGAAGGGCACGAGAATCGACGGTTTGCCCGCCGCCGCCAGCTCCGACACGGCGCCCGCGCCCGACCGGCAAACAATCAGGTCAGCCTGGGCAAATGCCGAGGGCATGTCGGTGATGAACGGCACGATTTCGCCATCGAACCCTTCTTCAGCGAAGGCGGCGCGCATTTCCTCGAACTCGCGCGGGCCGGTCTGGTGCAGCAGGCGGATGGGCAATCCGGAATTGCGCATGAGAGGCCAACTGGCGCGCCCGGCTTGATTGAGGGTGTGCGAACCCTGGCTGCCGCCGGTGATCAGAACATTGAGCACAGGTCCGCGCGGGCGCTCGGGGATGCGGAAGAACTCCTCGCGCACGGGCAGGCCGGTGATCTCGGTTTTCCCCTTCGGGAAATACGATTCCGTGGCGTCGAACGAGATGAGCGCGCGCGTCACGAACCGGCTGATGACGCGATTGGTGAATCCGGGGATGGCGTTGGGTTCCATCACGACGACTGGCTTTCTTGCCACGAGCGCCGCCATCACCGGCGGTCCGGCGACGTATCCGCCCATGCTGAAGACGGCGGACGAGGCGCGCACGAATTTTCCGCAGGCCAGCGTGACGATGGGCAGTTTGACCAGGGTGATGGCCTTCTGCGCGATGGTCACGCGATTCAGTCCGCCGATATCGATGCGCTGCAATTCAAAACCTTCCGCCGGAACGAGCTTGGCTTCCATACCCCGATCCGTTCCCACAAAAAAAACTTCATGCCCCCGCGCGCGGAGCTCGCGCGCTACTGCCAGCGCCGGAATCACATGCCCGCCCGTGCCGCCGCCGGCCATCAGAAAACGTCGCGCCGTCATGCATCAGCCAAGAAACTATTGGCCACGGATGAACACAGATGAATACGGATCAAGGCATTCTTATCTGTGTGCATCTGTGTCCATCCGTGGCTAAATTTGCTTTTCAAAGGCACCGCTCCCTTACGGGGTGCCCTCTGGGCCCGGCTCAGTATCCGCCAAAACCAATTGGCCGCAGATGAACGCAGATGAACGCAGATGAAAGCATTCTTATCCGTGTGCATCTGTGTCCATCCGTGGCTAAATCTGCTTTTCAAAAGCACCGCTCCCTTACGGGGTGCCCTCTGGGCCCGGCTCAGTATGGATTTCATCCCGCGTGCTCCGACACATTCATCAGAATTCCTAACAGCGCCAGCGTGCTCAGCAGCGAGCTTCCGCCGTAGCTGATCATGGGCAGCGGAATGCCTTTGGTGGGCATCATGCCCAATACTACGCTCATATTGATAAATCCCTGCACAACGATCACGACGGTCACGCCGAGCGCCAGATACCGGCCGAAATCGTCCTGCATGCGGACCGTGGCGCGCAGACCGCGCCAGAAAATCACCCCGAAACCGGCGAGCAGTCCGACCGTCCCGAACAATCCGAGTTCCTCTCCCACCACGGCGTAAATGAAATCGGTGTGGGCTTCCGGAAGGTACATCAGCTTCTGGCGTCCGTCTCCCAATCCGACTCCGGCCGGGCCGCCGGCGCCCACCGCGATCTGCGATTGCTGCAACTGGTAATTGGTATCGCGCGTGGCCAGCGATTTTTCCATCTGCGCCTTGATCTTGCCCTGCGGGTCGAAACGCCTGATAAAGGTGAACTGCGGGTCGAAAAACTTCACCACGCGCGCGAGGCGATAGGGCGACATCACGATGCAGAGCACCACTCCGACGGACGCTACGGCGGTGGCAATGGTCACATAGCGCCACTCGAGCCCCGCCACGAAGAAGATCACCGCGGCTACCGCGCCCAGCACCACGGCCGTACCGAGATCGGGCACCACCACCAGCAGGATCACCAGTCCGACAGCCAGCGCCGCGGGCGCCAGTGTGTAGCGCGCGTTATTGATGGCGCGCCGCCGCCAGGTGACGAAAAACGCCAGGAAGATTACCAGCGCCGGCTTGGCGAGTTCCGAGGGTTGCACGCCGAACGGGCCGGTGAGGCGGAGCCATCGGTGGCTCTTGGCGTCCAGGAAGAAGACCGCGATCAACAGCATCATCACTACGCCGATGGCGCCGAAAGCCACCGCGGGGTCCTGGAAGCGGCGGTAATCGGTCTTCTTCAAGGCCATCATGGCGAGCACCGCTACGCACGCCCACATCAACTGCCGCGACACGATATGCAGGGAGGATTCGAAATGTGGATCCAGGCTTGCGCCCGACTCGGCCGGTTTGACGGCCGCGGCGATCGAAGACGCGCTGTACAGAATCAGCAACCCGAACGCCACCATTGCCAGGACAGTGCCGAAAAGAGTCCAATCGGTTTTGAGTTGTTGTCCCATGTCACTCCTTGGACGTCAACGCGCCCACAATCTGCTTGAAAACTTCCCCGCGATGCTCGAAACTCCGGAATTGATCGAAGCTGGCGCACGCCGGCGCGAGCAGGACCGTATCGCCGGGCTTGGCGTGGGCATATCCATAAGCCACCGCGGCTTCGAGCGTCCGGCATTCGACCAGCGGAACGGCCCCCTCGAGCGCGCTCGCGATCTTCGCGGCCGCGGCGCCGATCAAAAGCGCGGCATGAGCGCGCGCCGCCAGCGGCTCACGCAGAACGGAGTAGTCCAGGCCTTTGTCTTTCCCGCCGAGAATGATCCACAGGCCGCCCGAAAATGCATCGACAGCTTTCAAAGTCGCGTCGACGCTGGTAGCTTTCGAATCGTTATAGAAATCGATACCGCTCACGTTGCGCACGAACTCCAGGCGATGCTCGACCGCCTGGAATGTGCGGACCGCCGCGGCGATGGCGGCGCGGTCGACACCCGCACGCGCCGCGGCCACCGATGCCGCCAGCCCGTTTTCGATGTTGTGACGGCCGCGAATGGGAATCGCGCCGGCTTCCATCAATAGCTTGCCATCGAGAATCAACTTGCCGGAGCACAGACTCGCGCCCGATTCCACTTTGTGCCGTCCGCTAAACCATTCCACGCGCGCCGCGGTGTGCGCGGCGTAGGCGGCGCAGACCGGATCGTCGGCATTGAGGATGGCGATGTCGCCGGCGCGCATGGTCTCGAACAGACGGCCCTTGGCGGCGGCATAGCGTTCGAAGGTGTGGTGACGATCGAGGTGATTTTGCGTGACGTTGAGCGCGAGCCCGATATTCGCCCGGAAATCCACGATGGTCTCCAGTTGGAAGCTGGACAATTCAAGCACGTTCCAGCCATCGGCGCGCGAAGTATCGATCATCGCCGTCACCGGCGTGCCGATGTTGCCGCCCACTTGCACCACAAGACCGGCGTGGCGCAAAATGTGCCCGATCAGGCTGGTGGTGGTGGTTTTGCCATTCGATCCCGTGATCCCGATGGTGCGCCCCTGGAGGAACGGCGCCGCCAGTTCGACTTCGCCGATGACTGCCGTGCCGCGCTGCCGCGCGGCTTCGAGTTGGGGAAGGTCGGCGGGAACGTCCGGCGAGAGCACGATGAGGCCATAGCCTTCAAATGTTTCGACAGATTGCCGGCGGAACGGAAGACCGAGGCGCGCGACGAATTCGTTGGCGCCGGGCAGATCTTCGAGCGCTTTCAGGTCAGTGAGGGACACGCGCGCGCCCTGACGCAGCAACAACTCCGCCGACGCCATACCGGACTTCTTCAGCCCGACCACCAGAACCTTCGCGCCATGGAGCCCGATCTTCATCGCAATTTCAATGTAGTCAATGCAAAAAGCGCCAGCACCAGGCCGGCGATCCAGAAACGCACGATAATTTTCGATTCGGTCCATCCCAGCGCTTCGAAATGGTGATGAATCGGAGCCATTTTGAAAAGCCGTTTGCCATTGCGCAGGCGATAACTACCCACCTGCAAAATCACCGAGACGGCCTCGATAACAAAAACGCCGCCAATGAACAGCAGAAGGATTTCCTGCTTGATGAGGACCGCCACCACGGCCATGGCGCCGCCCAAGCCGAGCGCGCCCACGTCGCCCATGAAGATTTCCGCGGGGTGGGCGTTGTACCAGAGGAAGCCGATGCTGGCGCCAGTCATGGCACCGCAGAAGATAGTCAGCTCCGACGTGCGCGGGTTGCGCGCCAATTGCAGGTATTCGGCGAGCGTGGCGTGGCCGCCGGCGTAGGTCAGAACGGTGAGCGCTCCGGCGGCGATGACCATCAGGCCGATGGCGAGCCCGTCCAGACCATCGGTCAGATTGACTGCGTTGGAGCTGAACACCACCACCAGCGCCACGAAGATGCAAAAAGGCGCGGCGCCGATGGCGTAGGTCCAGGGATTGTGCATCAGCGACTGGATGAGCAGCGACGGCTGGAATTGCTTGATGAACGGAATGTTCATGGTGGTGCTGAAATCGCCGTAAGCGCGAAGCACCAGCAACAACGCGGCAAAAATGAAGCCAAACAGAAACTGGTAGACCAGCTTGGCGCGGCCCGAGAGGCCCAGATTGCGCTTCTTGGTGACCTTGGCGTAATCGTCCATGAAGCCGATCCAGCCGTAGCCGACAAGCGCCGCGAGAGCAATCCAGACGTAGCGCGACCGCAGGTCCGCCCACAAGAGCGTGGGGACCACGATTGAAATGATGATGAGGACGCCGCCCATGGTCGGCGTGCCGGCCTTCTTCTGGTGCGACTTCGGACCCTCCTCGCGGATATACTGCCCGATCTGGAATTCGCGCAGTTTGTGGATCAGCCACGGGCCGAGAGCAATGCACAGGAACAACGCCGTGAGGCTCGAAAACGCGGTCCGGGCGGTGACGTACGAGAACAGTCGAAACGGACTGAAATGGCGGTAAAGCTGTTCGTAGAGTAAGAAATAAAGCATGAAATATTAAGCCAAAAACCTCTCGAGCGCGCGCTCTACGTGGACTCCGCGCGAGCCTTTGAACAAAATCGCATCGCCCGCGCAGGCTTTCTCGCGCGCGAATTCCCCGGCTTCCCCGGGTTCGGCGAAAAAGTACCCGGCGTCAGCGGGAAGTCCCGCGTCGATGGCCGCGTCCACCATGGCCTGCGCCGCGCCCCGCACGCCGATCAGCAGATCGACGCCATGCCCGGCGGCATATCTTCCCACCTGTCGATGAAGCTCGACCGACGCGTGCCCCAGTTCGAGCATCTCGCCCAGCACCGCAATTCGCCGCGCCGCGGGGGATTCGCCCAGGACGTCGATCATCGACTGGGCGGCCTCCGGGTTCGAGTTATAGCAATCGTTCCACACCAGGATTCCGCGGTGTTCCAGCCGCTCGCCGCGCATCTTGCCGACCGCGAAGCTGCCGACACGTTCGCGCACGCGTCCGGGCGCAATGGCGAACTCGCGCGCCACCGCGATCGCCGCCAGCAGATTCATCACCGCGTGCCGGCCCACCAGGCCCGTCTCGTAATCCACGCCATCCACGCGAAAGCGCGTTCCACCGGAGCGAAATTCCGCCGCTTCCGCGCGCACATCGGCATCGTCCGAGAAACCGAACGTCACCGAGCGGCCCGGATAGGTATCGCGGAACTGGCGCACGCGCGCATCGTCGGCATTCAGCACGGCCACGCCATCGCGCGGCAAACCTTCGATCAATTCGCGCTTGGCGGCGGCGACACCTTCGATGGAATCGAAAAACTCCACGTGAGCGTAGCCCACGTTCGTCACCACGCCCATATCGGGGCGGGCAATGGCCGCGAGGTCGCGAATTTCACCTGCGTGGTTCATTCCCATTTCAAGCACGCCCACCTTGCAGGCGTCCGGCAAACGCAAAATCGAAAGCGGCACGCCCACGTGGTTATTGAAATTCCCGGCCGTCCTGCCCACTGGAAATTCCGTCTCCAAGACATGCGCGATGGCATCCTTGGTCGTCGTTTTACCCGCGCTGCCCGTCACTCCCACCACTGTTCCACCCCACCTGAGCCGCGCCCACGATCCCAAATCCTGCAACCCGCGAAGGGTATCGCTCACCAGCAATTCTCCCGGCACACCCGTCGACTTTTCGACGACGACTGCCGCGGCTCCCTTTTGGCGAGCCACACCGACGTAGTCGTGCCCATCGAAGTTGGGTCCACGGAGCGCAAAATATACGTCGCCGGGATTCTGTGTCCGCGTGTCCACGCTCCAACCGGCGACGGGTATCGCGGGAATGTCGCCCGCCGCCTGCATCGCCCTCGCAACCTGCTGCAAATCCAAGGTCATGGCCTACGACGTTTTGTGATACCCATACCCTCTTAGCACGTCCCTGGCCACGGCCCGGTCGTCAAACGGAATCGTCCGATCTTTCAAAACCTGATACGTTTCGTGTCCTTTCCCGGCGAGAATCACGACGTCGCCCTCGCGAGCCTCCTTCAGCGCGCGCGCGATGGCGGTAGCGCGATCCGGCTCGACAATGTGAGGCACGTCGACGCGGCGGATTCCCACCAGCGCGTCGTTCATGATAGCCAGGGGATCTTCGGAGCGCGGATTGTCGCTCGTCAACACCACGAAGTCGCTGGCTTCGGCCGCGGCTTTCCCCATGAGCGGGCGCTTGGCGCGGTCGCGGTCGCCGCCGCATCCGAACAGCGTGATGATGCGCTTGGGATTGAGCCCGCGAGCCACCGCGATGGTATTCCGCAGCGCGTCGTCGGTATGCGCGTAATCGACGGCCACTACGAAAGGCTGGCCTTCATCCACGCGTTCGAACCGGCCGGGCACGGCCTCGAGCGACGCAATGCCGCGCGCCACGGTTTCCGGCGCGATGCCGAAAGAGAGCCCGGCGCCGCAGGCCGCGAGGATGTTATAGACGTTGATCTTTCCGAGCAGCGGCGATTCCACCGCGAAACGGATCTTGCCGAACTGCACGTCGAAATGCAATCCCTGAAAGCTCGAGTTGATGTGGCGCGCGCGCAGATTCGACTCCGGTCCCAAACCGTACCAGTAGACTTTCGTGGTGGGATGCAGCTTGATTTCGCGGGCGTGCGGATCGTCGCGATTGAGTATGGCGAATCGCGGCGGAGGCCCGCCGGCGCCGGCGAAGAGCCTCCGCTTGGCGGCGAAGTACGCTTCCATGGTCCGGTGATAGTCGAGGTGATCGCGCGTGAAATTGGTGAACACCACGGTGTGAAATTGCATGCCGTAAACACGTCCGAGGTCGAGCGCGTGCGAGGATACTTCCATGGTAACGTGCGTGCCGCCGGCCTGCTCGGTTTCCGTAAAGAGCCGCATCAGATCGAGCGATTCCGGTGTGGTATTCACCGCGGGAAGGACCCGTCCCGCGACGTGATATTCGATGGTGCCGATCATCGCGGTGATCTTGCCGGCCGCGCGCAGAACGGCATCGGTCAAATACGCCGTGGTGGTTTTCCCGTTTGTGCCCGTGATGCCCGTCAGGGCCAGACGTTCATCGGGTTTGTGGGAGAAATTTCGCGATGCCAGCGCCAGCGTCTGGCGGCCGTGATCGACTTTGATCCAGCGCGCGGCCAGATCCACTGCCAGATCTGGGGGAGCGGGCGATTCGGCCACCACCGCCAGGGCGCCGCGCGCGAGAGCGTCCTGCGCGAAACGGCGGCCATCGGCCCGGGCGCCGGGGAAAGCGAAGAACAGATCGCCCGCATGGACCCGGCGCGAGTCATATTCAATCCCGGCGACTTCCGCCGCGGCAAGCTCCGGCGCTAAAGGCTGTTTGAGCCGTTCGCCGGGAAGTATCTCGCCTAGGATCATCTGGCAAACTGGACGCGAATGCGTTCCCCCCGATGCAAAACCGCGCCTGGCGGCGGACTCTGCACACGGGCGACGCCGGTGCCGTCCGGCTGTATGGAAAGTCCTTTCGCCGCGGCTTCCGCCAACACGGCCCGCAGCGTCATGCCTCTGAAATTCGGTACCGTGCCCGCGGCGGGAGCCGCCGGTGGGGCGACGGGCAACCGCGGACCGACGAATGCCTGCGCTTGCGGGGCGGCGGGCTCGTCGTCGTCGGTATCTTCGAGAATATTGGGCTGTCCGGAACCCAAGTCAATCGGAAGGTCGTTCAGCTCCTTCGGGTTCTGCGCGATCTCGGTGGCCGGCGCAGGGTTGTCGGGCAGGTCCTTGGGCACATCGAGAATGCGCAGCGCCTCGGTAACCACAGCCTTCCACGTCGGAATCGCAACCTCCGCGCCGAAGCCGGCCTCACCGCGCGTTCCGTTCAACGTGACCGCGGCAATCACCGCCGGATTGGTTACCGGGGCGAAACCGATGAAGGAGCCATTATAAGTGTGCGTGTAGTGACGGTAGACGAAGTCGAAGATCTGCGCCGTCCCGGTTTTTCCGCCGGCGGTATAGCCGTCGAGACGCGCCGTCTTGCCCGTCCCCTCCAATATTACTTGCTCCATCATCTGCCGCATGGTGATCGCGGTGTCCGGCTTGATGGCACGCACGGGCGGCTCTGAGGGCGCCGTCTCATCGCCCAGTTTCAACACCAGGCGAGGCTTGACGAGCAGACCACCGTTCGCCACCACCGAGACGGCGCGTGCCAGTTGGAGCGTGGTCACGCTCACTTCCTGCCCCATCGAAACCGACTCGAGCGATGTGCTGCCCCACTTGGTCAACGGGCGGAGGCGGCCCTTGGATTCGCCGGGCAGCGGTATGCCGGTCTTTTCCCCGAAACCAAAACGGCGGACGTATTCGTACAACTTTTCGCGCCCGACGGTGCGGCCGACCTCGATCGCGCCCACGTTGCTCGAGTGCGCCAGCACCTGCCACATCGGCACAATGCCCATGCCCCCGTGGGAGTCGTGGATCACGCGGCCCCCGGGCAATCCGGTGAGCACGCCGCCGTGGCAGTTGATCATGCTCTCGGGGCGGAGGCGGGTGGTTTCCAAAGCGGCGGAAAGCGTGATCACCTTGAAGCAGGAGCCGGGCTCGAAGGGCACGGAAACGGCGTGATCGCTCCTGGCCGCCACCTCTTCGTCGGTTTCCGGCGGAAGGTTGGGGTCGAACGTGGGGTAGCTGGCTAGCGCGAGGATCTCGCCGGTGTACGGATTCATCACCACCAGGCTTCCGCTGACCGCGCCGTGTTCATTCACCGCCGCGGCGAGCTCGCGCTCGGCGACGAATTGCAGACGCTCGTCGATGGTCAGAGTCACGGAAAGTCCGGCGCGCGCCTGCGCCGAAACCAGTTCGAAGATGCCATGATGATTCACGTCGGTGAGGATGTCGGCGTGTCCGGGCGTGCCATGGAGTTCGTTCTCGAGCGACTTCTCCACGCCCCCGTTGCCCTTCCCTTCGAAATCCACGCCGCCCAGAAGATGCGCCGCGAGTTGATTATTGGGGTAATGACGTTCGCTGCCGTCCTCGACGTGGATCCAATCGAGCTTTAGGTTGCGGACATCGTCGGCCTCCTGCGGCGTGAGGTCGCGCTTGATGAGGAAGAACCCGCGGCGCTGGTCGTGGGCCGCTTTGATGCGCTGGAACAGTTCCGGCGGGGGAAGATGCAGCTCACGCGCCAGCAGGTCGGAATCGAACCCGATGGAAGGCACGTTGCGAGGGTCCACGGAGACGGCTTCGGTGGGGACGCTCAGGGCCAGAGGATGGCCGTTGCGGTCGAGGATGGGGCCGCGCTGCGCGCGCAACTGCACCACTTCCTCCTGGCGCGCCCGCGCTTTCTTCACGTATTCCTGGTGATGCAGAACCTGCAAAGCCACCAGCTTCCCGAAGATGGCCCCGCCCCACACCAGGACGATGCCGGCGAGCCATATTAGACGTCGCTCGACCATATTGCGTAGCGTCCCTCAATCGCGTCCTTCCCGCTCTCTGGTACTGTGACCGCATGGAAAAGTTCTTGTCGGGCGGACTTTAGTCCGCGGCGGACTTCAGTCCGCCACTGGTCCAGCGGGACTAAAGTCCCGCGCAGGCTGAAGCCTGCCCCACCAGGCTTGGCACCAATTCCCGCGGTCATGACACTTAGTGCCGCACCATGGCGACTTTGCTATCGCCCTGGTTGTCGAGATGCACGATCTGGCTGGCGGAGGGAGTGACTAGGTGCTGCCCCTGCGCCAGCCGGTCCAGGCGATCGGGACTGAGCAACTCGGCTTCCTGCAATTCCAGTGTGCGCCGCTCGTCGGCCAATTTTTGCGCTTCCGCGCGCAGCGATTCCAGTTTATATCCCGCCACGGTGTTCGCCACGTGAGGCGCCAGAACTCCGCCCAGAAACGCCAGCATCAGGCAGGCGACGCCGATCACGCTCCAGCAGGCCCCGCCCGCGCGAGGATCCGCCGAGCGCACCAGCTTCGAATTGTCCATCTTCTTGGGACGGAAGTAGACGTCCTCAAACGGCAGGGCGCGCAATTGGAAGGGATCGCGCTGCGGCTGCCGGTCTTCGCGCGCCTCGATGGAGGCTAACGTTTCTCGGGTCAGGAATTCGGGCATCGTCGCCATGACTTACAAACCTCCGGTAATCGCCACCGCGCGCAGTTTCGCGCTGCGCGAAGGCGGATTCTGGCTGATTTCTTGTTCACCAGGCTGAAGCGGATGCTTGGTCAGCACTTCCGCCCGCCCCTCTCGTCCCAACGATCTGAATCGTTTTTTCACTTTGCGGTCTTCGCCCGACATGAAACTTATGACTACCATCCGGCCGTCGTAATTTAGTAAGTCCGGACCGATGGCAAGTAATCGATCTAACTCCCCCGGTTCGTCGTTGACGGCCATTCGCAAGGCCATAAACGTTTTCGTGGCCGGGTGCAGACGGCCCGTCCGCGGCACGGCCCGCGACACCACATCGGCCAGATGGAGTGTGCTTTTGATGGGCCGTGCACGGACGATTGCTCTGGCTATCTTCCGCGACCCCCTTTCTTCGCCTAACTGATAGATCAGGTCGGCGAGAGCCTTTTCGGCTGTATAATTGACTAAGTCGGCCGCTGTTATGCCGGTATCTTGCGACATCCGCATATCCAACGGCCCGTCTGTCAAAAACGAGAAACCCCGGTGAGGCGCTTCGGCTAACTGGAAGCGGCTCACCCCCAGGTCCGCCAGCAGGCCATCCACTTTCGGAAACCCCTCGGCTCCGAGGGTGGAGCGCAACTGGCTGAAAGTCCCCTGTCGGTAGCGGATTCGATCCGCCCATTGCGCGGTCGAGGCCCGCGCCAACTCGAGGGATTCCGCATCGCGGTCGTTGGCGATCACAATCCCGGTGGTCAGCCGCGCGGCGATCAATCCCGTGTGTCCACCCATTCCCGCGGTGGCATCGAGGTACACGCCCTCGGGACGGATCGCCAGCAGCGACAACGCTTCTTCCGCCATCACCGGAAAATGCATAAGCCATCAGTTCAACCCCGCGGCTTCGAGCTTGCCCACGTCATCCGCCGTAACCTGCGCGGCTTCCTTCTTGCGTTCTTCGTAGATCGCCTCGGTCAGAATCTCGATGCGGCCGCGATACGCGAACAACCGCACGGGCTGGTTTTCGATGCCCAGCTCGCGGCGCAGTTCGGGCGAAAAAAGTACCCGCCCCTGGCCGTCCATTTCGCTCTCCGAGCCCAGGTCGGCCGCATTGAACGCGATCTGCCGCGCCAGCTTGACATCCTCGCGGTAATTCTCAAAGAACTTCTCGTTGCCTCTCCACACTTCCATCGGGTATATTTGGGCAGTGCGGCGGTCGAGACTCGTGACAAACAACTTCTTCTCGCGCAGAGCGGAAAAGTATTGCTGGAAGGCCGCGGGCAGCTTCAATCGGCCCTTGTCGTCCAAGCGGCTAGGGTACATACCCCTAGGCGGCTCGACCATCAGCATCTGTTGTGCCAGGATCTCCACTTTTGATCCCCGATTTGGCCATTTTTAGACCACATCAGCCACAACCAATGGTGCCACAGCCTTGCGCATTGCGCAAGATATTTTTGCAGGAAACTTTGTGGAATCAGTGCGTTAGTGTGCCACAACAGCTACGGCAATAATTGTGATACACACTACATATAGGCATCCAGGCGAATAGAATACGAAGATTCGTCCCTGCCGGGTTTGGAGGAGGGGACAAAAAAGGGGGGCCGAAGCCCCCGAGGAACGTCTCGGAAAGAGACTTACTGACCGACGGGAATCGTACTGTTCGGGGACAAGGTCGGGCTCGCAGTCGAACCCGACGGTGTAATCCCGATGTAAATCTGAACGTTATTGCCGGTCGGCGCATTCGGGGGAATCAGGCCTTGCACCTCGTAGACCCCGATCAAGCCGGGGGCCTGGTGAGCCGACACATTCTGCAACAGGACCCCCGTTCCCGGGAAGCCCATTTGCAGCGTCCCGATCACGTTATTCTGCACGTTGTAGACGTAAGAGTTCGGATCCTCCAGCGTATCGGTAACCGAACCCGGATTCGTCGCGCCCAGACCTGTCACGTAGAAGCGGACCACCTCGTTGAGACGAACCGGGTTGGTGGGATCGTAAGCATCGGTGCCGCCGATATCGGCATAGCTCCCGTCCGACCGCACGGCGACGGCGCGACTGGTCCCGTCGGACATGACTTGCTGGAAGATGCTCGGACTCACCGCATTGATCGGGACGTTCGCAGTTGAGTTGGCGCCGCCATTGGACGGTGACGACCACGGGCACACTCGATGCAGGCGTCACCTCACAGGGCACTTGTAAGGTGACTTCGGGGTAGTTGGCTCCCATGGCCACGCTCACGATCGGCGCGGCGATTCCTCCGAAAGTGACGCTCAGGCCGTGGACGGTTTTCGGGTAGCGGCCGGTGATCGGCGGCAGCGTGTAGTCGGCTGTCCCATCGGGTGTCAGGCCGGGCGCGCTGATGATTGCCAGGCCGCACGGCGATAGGGCGCCAACCTGCCGGCTAGCGGCGTTGAGGAAGCTCGACGCCGTGATCTGCGGTCCCGGTGGCATCACGGTGAGACTGAACGACGCCTGGTAGCCCGTGATGGAAGCCGTTACCGAGCCTGCTCCCGATGTGTTCCCGGCCGTCGCGTTGACCGACGCCTGACCGCTGCTGTTGGTGACTGCGTAGGCACTCGAAATACTCACCGGACCGGTGGTGAAGAAATTGACGGTATATCCCGAAACGGGTCCGGAACTGCTGTTGACCTGGACTACCAATGGCTGGAACTCGGCGCCCATTTGCGCGCTCTGGTCGTTTCCGCTGACGATGGCAATCCCGTTGGGAGTCGGGCCCGTAGGAGTGGTGGTAATCGTGAGCGTGAAGAACTGCGTAAACGCCCCGGCGACGGCAGTGACGGTGGCCGTGCCCGCGGTCGTTCCCGCGGTCACGTTGACGGACGCGTAGCCGTTGGCATTGGTGCCGGCGGTTGTGGAACTTAGGCTGACAGGACCGCTGACGAGGTATTGAACCGGGTAGTTAGCCACGGGTCCGGTAGATCCTAAAACCTGCACCACCAGCGGATTGGCAAAATTGGCGCCTGCACGCGCGGTCTGCATGTCGCCGCTAGCCTTATTCAAGGCGGTGAGGGCGCCGGCCAGGGTCTCCTGAAACGTCGCCGATATATTGGGGTTGCTCCTCAAGGCCACGGTTATCGCCGCGCCTGCATACGAAGCCGTCCCTTCAAGACTCACCGTGGCCGTGACTTGGCCGTTGTTGTCGGTCACGACCGAACTTCCATTGGCCATAGCAACGGCGCCAGCGGGCACAACCGACCAAACCATAGTTTGCCCTTGCACGGCGTTTCCGTTGGCGTCCACCAATTTCGCAACCAATGGATTGAGTTGGAGCCCGACTGGGCCTACCTGATCATTCCCACTGACGATCTCTACCGCAGCCGGAGTGCCGGGGATGGAAGTGAAGGCGTAGGGTCCGAATGATTGCAGATACAGTGCCGAGCTTATATCGGTGCCCGAAACGCCACCAATCAGGATGTAGAATGTCCCCGCTCCGCTGCCGCCGAATACCGGGTAGCAACTGGCAATTCCTTGTAAGTTGCTGAGCACCGACCCCGGGTCTGCAAAGCCCCCCAGGTAGGCGCAGCTCAGCGTTGGGGAGGATTGCTCGTTCAAGACGCGGACCGAAACGTTCGGAACGCCATTGCTGGCGGTTCCGAAGCCGGCCACCTGCGTCTGGATCGGGGTGGCCAGGGTTGTGCCGGCGTTAGCGGATAGAGTGGCGCTATCGAGGCTGGCCGCGGCAAATTGGGGCGTCGTGGCCTGAATAGCAGAAGATCCGGATGCCAGCAGAGATTGCGTCTCGGAGAACACAACATTCGCGTTATTGGAGCTTGCCTGGATGGTAGACACCAGATATGGCACATCGGGGGAGGCGTTGTCGCTAAACCCAGCTAGTGGTGGGGCTGGCCAAGTTCATCTGACCGCTAATTACGGTCCAACTGACGGTCGCCCCGGCGACCGGATTCCCATTGACATCGGTCGCCCTCACAGAAATTGGCTGAACGAGTTTAGTGTGGCAGCATCGCAGGGGCAGGCCACTTGGCCATTGCCGGACTGTGCAATTAAGCGGGCCACTGACGAAGTCTGCGCCGGCGCCAGACGAGCTCCTGGCAGGGCCGCCATCAGGCCGGCAAGTACTAGGGTATTCAACTTAGGCAAAACTACCTCCTTTTTATGTGGGGAACGGAAATTGGTTTGTAAACGAGAAGGCAACCTCAGTGTAAGACTCATCGTGGGGTGGACCCCGTCAGTGAGACACCGGGACGAATACGCAGTTACGGTTCGATAATAGATCGTTTTCCCCGAATCGTCCAGGGTTTTGTAACAACTGTTAACAAACTGTAAACGGTTCGGGGGGAGCCGGCTGGCGGGCAACCCGATCATGGAAACGAAGGAGGCGTCGCGGTGAGCCGCTTCGGGCGCTGCTTCGACCGCGCTCTCCATGACTTCATTCAGGCGCCAATGGTTGCCCCGTGAAACTTGGCCGGTTTGTGAACTTTCGGGGAACCAGATGGATCTAGCGCCTACTTCGACTGCCCACGGATGGCGATGCCGATCTCGCGCAACTGCTTTTCAGGCACGGTCGACGGTGCGTCGGCCATCAGGTCGGTGCCGCGCGCGGTTTTCGGGAAGGGAATGACGTCGCGGATGGAAGTTTCGCCCGCGAGGATCATCACCAGGCGATCGAGCCCGAGCGCGATTCCCCCATGCGGCGGCGCGCCGTATTCGAGCGCTTCCAGCAGGTAGCCGAAGCGGCGGCGGGCTTCGTCCTCGCTGAATCCGAGGGCGGCGAAAACCTGCGTCTGCACGTCGCGGCGGTGAATACGAATCGAGCCCGAGCCCATTTCGACGCCGTTCAGCACCAGATCGTACGATTTGGCGCGGCAGCGCGCCGGGTCGGAAGTCAGCTTCTCCAGGTCTTCATCGTGTACGGACGTAAAGGGGTGATGCGCGGCCGTCCAACGGCCTTCTTCTTCGTCCCACTCGAACATGGGAAAATCGACTACCCAGAGAAATTGCAGGTTCTTGGGGTCGAGCAGTTTGTGGCGGTCGTTGAATTTCTGCGCGGCTTGCAGGCGTAATTGCCCGCAGGCCTGATACACGGTCTCTTCGGGGCGATGGCCCTTGGGCTCGCCGGCCCACGCGGCGAGCATCAGCAGATCGTTCTCGCCCGCTCCGCAGCGCGCGCGAATTTTGGCCATCGGCTCGGGAAAATCACGGTCCATGCGCTTGGCGTCGTCGAAGACGCGCAGGCCGCGCTCCTGTCCGAACGCCTTCAGTTCGTCGCGCTCCTTGCGGCTGGGCGCGCCGGTGTTGGGAACGTGGATGGCGACGAGCGGCAGGTCGTTCGCGGCTAATTCCGGGAGCAGATCGCCGACGGGATGCATGGGCGGAATGCGCCGATCGGGTTTGTCGATGCCGTAACTGCGCATCGCCTCGGCGTAGGTGAGCCGCGGGAAGGGCGCCTTGACGGTGAAGCCGGCGACCTCGCACACGCGCTCGATCAGCGGTTCGATGGTCTCGAACACACGCTCCTGCTGCGGGAATGACATCTCAACGTCGATCTGCGTGAATTCGGCCTGGCGGTCGGCGCGGAAATCCTCGTCGCGGAAGCAGCGCACGATCTGGAAATACTTGTCGAAGCCGCTCACCATCAGGATTTGCTTGAAGATCTGCGGCGATTGCGGGAGCGCATAGAACGTTCCGGGCTGCACGCGGCAGGGCACCAGGTAATCGCGCGCGCCTTCGGGAGTGGAGCGCGTCATAAATGGCGTTTCGATTTCCAGAAATCCGCGTTCCCACATGGTCTCGCGCACTGCCTTGGCGATTTTGGAGCGCAGGATGATATTGCGCTGCATGTGCGGGCGGCGAAGGTCCACATAGCGATATTTCAAGCGCACGTCTTCGCTGACGCCGACCTCGTCTTCCACTGGAAACGGCGGCGTGCGCGATTCGTTGAGGATCCAAATGCGCTGCGCCACGACTTCGATTTCGCCGGTGGCGAGATTGGGGTTGACCATGCCGGCGCCGCGCGGTTCCACTTTGCCTTCGACGGCGATCACGTACTCCGGCCGCGCCAGTTCGGCGCGCTGGTGCACGTCGGCAGCGGCATCCTCATGGAACACCACTTGAGCGATACCTTCGCGGTCGCGCAGATCGATGAAGATTACGCCGCCATGGTCGCGGCGCTTGTGCACCCAGCCCATCAGGACGACGGTCTTGCCGACGTCCGCGGCGCGCAACTCGCCGCACATGTGGGTGCGGCGAAGCTCGCCGAGAAAATCCAGCGGTACGGAGGTCTCCATATCGAATTGTCTCATTGTTTGGCGGCGGCCAGAGCGGCGAAAACTTCATCGACCGCCAGGTTTTGCTGGTCGCCAGTCGCCATATTCTTCAAAGCATACCGGCCGGCGGCGATTTCGTCGTCGCCGACAATCATGGTGAACCGCGCGCCGGCTTTATTCGCCAGTTCCATGGCCCGTTTGAGCTTGCCTTCCACCAACTCCACCGAGTACCCGGCGCGCCGGAAATCGCGCGCGAGTGTTCCAGCGTGGCGGGTGGCCTCGGAGCCCAAAGGCGCCACGAAAAGATCGAGCGGCGTGGGCTTCTGCTCACCCTCCACGCTCATTACCAGGCGATCTTCGCCGATGGAGAAGCCGATTCCCGGCGAATGCACCTTGGAGCCGAGGGATTCGGCTAGCCCGTCGTACCGCCCGCCGCCGAGCACGGAATTCTGCGCGCCGAGCGCGCCATGCACCACCTCGAAGGTCGTGCGCATGTAGTAATCGAGGCCGCGGACCATGCGCGGGCGGACTTCGTAGGTGATGCCGCGGTCGTCCAGATATTGCTTTACCGCGGCGAAATGCGTGCGGCAGGGCTCGCAGAGGTAATCGAGAATGCTGGGCAGTTTGTCGATGATGGGCTGGTCGGCTTCCACTTTGCAATCCAGCACGCGGAGCGGATTGGTGACGGCGCGGCGTTGGCAATCGCCGCACATTTGGGGCGCCACATCCCGCAATTCCTGGCGCAGGCGCTCGACATATTGCGGGCGGCAATTGTAATCGCCCACGGAATTGACAAGCAGACCGGCTTCGCGCAGACCGGCGCGCGAAAGCAACTCCATCACCATCTCGATGACTTCCGCGTCCACCAATGGCGATTCCGAACCGATGGCCTCGGCGCCGATCTGAAAGAACTGCCGGTAGCGTCCCTTCTGCGGGCGCTCGCGGCGGAACATCGGGCCGATGTAGTACAGCTTCTGCACACCCGGCCGCTGATCGAGATGATGCTCGATGTACGCGCGGATTACTGACGCCGTGTTTTCGGGACGCAGCGTGAGAGAGGTCTCGTCGCGATCCACGAAGGTGTACATTTCCTTGGTGACGATGTCGGTATCTTCGCCCACGCCGCGGGCGAATAACTGCGTCTCTTCGAGAATGGGCGTGCGAATCTCGTGGTAGTTATAAGTGCGGAACACCTCGCGCGCGATGGCTTCCACGCGGTTCCACACTTCCGTGGATGGAGGCAGTAAATCCCTGGTTCCTTTGACGGCTTTGATCAAGGTGGTTGGAAAAGACTATGCTAACATGCGGTGCCCATTCGGAAACTCCTGTTGGCCGCCGCTGGTGGGGCGGCGCCCCTGTTCGCGATCCTGGCGCGTTGGGTGCTCTCGGGCGATTCCACGCCGTTCGACCTGTGGATTCGCGACACGGTGCACTCGTGGGCCTCGCCCTTCGCCACCGCCGCGCTCTACGCCATCACCATGCTGGGGATGGAATGGGTGATGGTTGCGCTGGGCGCGCTGCTGGTTTGGCGGCTGGCGGCACGCGGGTACCCGCGAGAGGCAGTTCTGCTATCAGTGGGCAGCGTAGGCGCCGAAACGGCGTCGGAGTTGTTGAAACTCGCGTTCCACCGTCCGCGCCCGCCGGTGTTCTTCGGATTGCCGCCCGCGATTTCCTACAGTTTTCCCAGCGGCCACGCTTTCGTGAGCACGGTGTTCTACGGCTTGCTGGCGGGAATTCTCGCCGGGGCCTTCCCGCTTCGACGCGTTCGCATCCTGGCGGTATGGGCGCTCGCGGTGCTCGCGATCGGATTTTCGCGTGTGTATCTGGGGTATCACTACCCCACCGACGTGCTTGGCGGCTGGCTGTGCGCTGCCGGATGGCTGGCGATGGCGAAGCTGTGGCGGTCAGGCGGTGCGCCAGTAAACGCTGCCAGCGAGACCCAGGAAAAGAGCGATCAAAATCCCCTGCAAGACCGCTGACCACGCGGCCACATGGTCACCGACAAGAGTGACTTCTCCGCCGTGGCCGGCGAACCAGCCCTGCCACCTTTGAGCGTCCTCAGAGCGGGAGTTTTCAATCTGGGCGCGGAACCCCGGCACCAAAGCCTGAAATGCCGGATCGCTCGCATGCTTCTTTTCGAGATCGGCCAGCCAGCGTTCGTAGGCCGCCAGGCGATGCTTGGTGAACCAGTTGTTCCATGCGGAGGATGACAGCGCGTCCGGTCCGGCAGCGACGGGCTGAATTTGTCCGTTCGCAAACTCGAGGCCGGGGAAGACGGCGCTCCCGGCGGTGTTGTCCAGACTTTCGACGTGGGCCTGGAGGAAAACGCCGAAGGAAAAATCCACCGCGCATCCGACGAGAATCAGCAGGGTGAGCGCGCGCGCTTTCCGCGGTACGACGACGGCGAGCATGGCCAACCCCACCGCCTGCAAGGAAAGCAGCGTGAGGTGTCCGACGCCCAGGGGGTCGCGCTCGCCCACCACGGCAATGCCCAGCACAAGGCCCGCGGCGATGAGAATGCGCCAGAAAACCTGCTCGGGGGTCGCGGGAAGAACGGTTTCGCGCAGTTTGCCCGGCGCCGCTTTGGCGCGCGCCTTGGTGCGCGCCGCGACGAGTATTCGCCTGCGGCGCAAGGAGCGAAACGCAAACCATAGAACCAGGGGACCGCCCAGGATGCCCATGGCGAAGATGGCGTTCACCTGGTAGAACAGGAAAAACCAGTCGCGGACTTTGCCTTCCGTCCGCTGGTTATCGAAGCGATCGAGCAGGCTGGGATCGCGCGCCAAGATGGGGACAATGGTATCTCCCAGGTTGGACGCGATCTTTTCGATCGTGCTTCCCTTGTATTGCTGGCTCGACGTAACGGTGGTATTCGACGCCAGGGTGGTGTGGGCGCCGTATACCGCAATCGACCACACAAGCCATGTGCCCACGAGAAATCCGCAGAGGACCGTAATCGCCGCCAGTTCGCGCCATTCCCGCGGGCGCCGCGGAAAGACGCCGATGAGATAGTGCAGCGTCACGATGGCGATATACGGGCCGGCGGAATAATGCACCACGAGACCGGCGGCCAGCGCCACAAAGGCTACCGTGGTGCGGACGGTATCGCATTTCCGCCATCCGGCCAGATAGAACCACAAGGCGAGCACGACATAGAACGCGGCGGTGGCTTTCGTCCACGTGTAGGTGACGTTCTGCATGATGAGCGGGCTGGAGGCGAATAGCAGGACCAGCAGCCACGTGCGCCGTCTGGCTCGCCTGCCCAGCGCCGGCAAGATCAGGTAACACGGAAGGAAGAGAAGCAGATTCAAAAACACGAACACCGTTTGAAAGATCTCGAAACGGTCGCTCGTAAGCGCCAGGAAAAACGCCGTCACGACGTTCATCATGGGAGGACGGGCGGGAAGCGGGTAGCCCGGGAAGATTACTAAGTTGGCGGGAAAATGGTGCAGGAAAAATAAGCTGCGTTGAAAATGCTCCAGCCAATCGCCGAACCAGAGGGCGCCGGAAAAATTGCGGATGACGGCCGTGAGCACGGCGGTCCACAAGCACAGGAAGCCGAAACCGGCCAATGCACGCTTCACCGGCGTAGCGCGCAGCAGGCGGACGATATCCTTCCCGCTGAGAGCCGCCATCGCCATACAGATCAGCGCGACAATTGCGTACGGTAGGCGATGAACCGGGATGCCATTGCCGCGCGCTCCGGCGCAATAAATGCCCCACGACGCGAGATACAGCAGGACGAGCGATAGCCCAATCGAAGCGCAGAGCTTCTCCAGCGGATTCCAGCGGAGCTTGCGAATGAAAAAGAAACCCGGTGCGAAGCTGCAGATCGGCAGGAGGAGCAGCAGCAGTCCCAGTTGACTAAGGAGCATGCGAACTCCCAGTCTAACCCGCCGGCTGGGACGCTTCGGCGCGGCGTCAGGCGGCGGTGATCGGTGAGGCGCCGGAGTTGGCGGCGGGGAATGGAATCACTCGTGACGCGGACCTCGGCTTAGCCGTTTCCGATATCGGATGCCGGGCGCGCGACCGGTGCGCGGGGAGAAAAATGGTACGCGTCAGACGCGAGGCACCGCACCTGGCTTCGATGTGTTGGGCCAGGCACTCCAGCGCGGCGATGTAGGCCTGGAGCGCGGCGGAACCGGATTCAGCGGGAGCGATCTTATATCGCTGAGCGGTCTGTCGGATTTTGGCGACCAACGAAAGCTGAATTTCGAGGTCCAACTCAGGCGTCGAGAGTTTTGACATGGGCGTCCTTTCCGTGACGCCGGAAACGAAAACCGCCGGCGAACATTAACCCGGAAAAATAGGTGCAATTGTGCTGCCATGGTTGAATGACCGAAATCGCACTGTTTCGAACAGCCGGCGCCGGCGGGAATTTGACACCGTCAAATCCTTGAATCGCGCTGCTATCGATCGGCTACTCGAAAAGTGCACCATTTCGCAAATACAGATGCGTATTCCGCACCGAAAAAGGCACCGCTCCCTCGCGGTCGCGGCTCTGCAAGCAGCCTCGTTCCACGCCCGCCGGCTGGCTCGATCACGGCCGGGAGAACTCCATCGAGCGGGGAGATTTCGTGCTGACGGAGCAACTCTTGCGCGCCGTCGGGGCGAAAATCGACTGAAGAAACGGGGTCCGCTATTTGCTCCCGATCTGGGCGAGCAGTTCCCGAACTGCCACGTCGAGCTGCGAATCTTTGCCGGTATACGATTCTCCGATCGGCCTGCTCACGGCCACGTCCACCGGGCGTGGATTGTTCTCCATCACCTTGCCGTCCGCGCCACGGATCACCGTGCCGGGCATGCGCATCACCGTGCCATCGATCAGCGTCACCGATCCGGTATAAATGATCCAGCCGGCCGTGGGCTCGCCGACGACCTTGCCCAATTTCAGTGTGCGGTAGCCTTCGGTGAAGTCTTCGGCATCGGAGAGCGAATGCTGATTGACCACCAGAATGGTTGGCAATTCGAGCGATCTTTGGCCCAGCGCCGTGCGTGCCGGAGCGGCCGGGCCGTTGCGGTCGGTCATGGTCAGGTATGGGCGGCGGGTGAGGACATCGAGCGCGTAGGCGTTGACGAATCCGCCGTTATTGTTGCGGATATCTATCACCACCCCCTCGCGCGCGCGATTCTCCTCGTCGAGATCGAGGTAGAGCTGCGCCAGCGCTTGTTCCGACATATCGCGCAGGTGGACATATCCCAGGCGGTTATGGCCGATCTTCGCCACGTACGCGCGGTTGTCTTCCACCCACTTGCGATAGATCAAGTCGGCCAGCGAAGCCACGGGCTGCACCGGGACTTGCCGGCTGGAAATATCGAGCACCACCCGCTTGTCGATCTTGTGCTGCAATTGTTCGTCGAGATTGACATGCGGGCCCATGGCGACGCCATCCACCGCGCGCAATTCTTCACCCACCTGGATCTTGGCCAGTTCCGCGGGCGAATGCGGCAGCACCGCCGCGATCTTGAGCGTACCGGTAGCTTCATACGCGGCGCGATCGAACGTCAGCCCGAGTTGGCCCACCACGCCGCGTCCTCCGCCGCCCGACTGCGGCGCGGGAGCGGAAATGCCGGAATGCGAGGAATTCAGCTCGCCGATCATCAGCCGCAGGATGGCGCGCATTTCATCGGGATTGTGCGAACCTTCGATGAGCGGCGCGTAAGTTCTGCGCACGGCGTCCCAGTCGGCGCCGTTATATTTCGGGTCGGCGTAGTTGTCGCGCTGCGCGGCCCACGCCTCCTCGAATACCGCGGTTTTCTCCTGATTGAAGTCGACATCCATTTCAGCGTCGATATTCACCGCGCGGGTCTGTTTGTTCTCCACACCGATGGCCGACACCTTTCCGGCTTCCAGGAAATAGATGTCGCGCGAATCGGCGGAGAACTGCGCGTGCGTACGCATGGCCGCGGTATTGGTCAACTGCCGCGCCGGACCGCTCGCGGCGCCGCGTCCTCCTCCTCCGCCACCACGTCCGCCGCGCCCGCCTTCCTGGTCTTCCAGCGGGTAGAGGTACAGATTCGATTGTCCACCCGCCGTCCCGTTATATAGAAGATACTTGCCATCGGGACTGATCACTGGATTATTGATCGTCAACCCCGCCGTATTGAGCACGGTCGCGCGCTCGCGAATGTGATCGAATTCAAACTCCACTTTCACCGGTGGTTTCGGCTCAGGCGGCGCGCCACGTCCGCTGCGCCCTCCATTTTCGCCATCGCCCGAGGCCGCGCCTCGTCCGCGTCCCACGGGTTCCGGCTTGAAAAGATCGTCGAACTTGTCCTCGGTGAATTTGGGTTGCTTCGGGACCAGGTCCACGCGCACGAGTTGCGGCGTTTCGGTCCTCTGGCTGGTTTCGCAAATCAGAAATTTCCCATCGGGGCTCCACTCCACCGAATTCAGATTGTAGTTTGCCAGGAAGCTCACCTGGTGCTTCTCGCCCCCGGCTGCACCGGCCACGTAAATGTTGCGCAATCCGTGGTCGTCCGCCGCCACGAATGCCAGCCACTGATTGTCGGGCGCCCAGGCATATGCTCCCGAGATGAATCCCGAAGCCACCAGGTGGTCCTGTTTGGCATCCAGGTCGATAACCCGCAGCTCCCGGTTGTTGCGCACGAACGCCAGGCTCTTGCCATCGGGAGAGAACTTGATGGAGCGGTCGGGCTGGGCGCCGTTGGTCAACTGCGTCTCGCTATGGTGCGCAAAATCGTAGAGGAAGACGTGGGTCAGCGCGTCGCGCTCGCTTAAATAAGCCAGGCGAGTAGAATCGGGCGCCCATGCGACTTGCGTTTCCGGGCCGGGCGTGTGCGTCACTCGGAAGGCCGCGCCGCCATCGTGCGCCGATGCCGCGAACACTTCGCCATGGGCGATGAGCGCGACCTTGCGCCCGTCGGCCGACAGGGACAGATCGTTGAAGGTATTCAGCGTAAGGTGCGAGATTTCCGGAGTGAAGGCAGAACCCACCAACGTGATGGGGATGGCATACGCCTCGCCGTTTTTGGTGTCGAGTTGCCAGATTTTGAAATCGCGTTCAAAAACCACGGCCTTGCCGTCGTAAGATATGGACGGCCACAACACGCGTCCGTCGGTGAACTTCGTTACCTGCCGCATCTTGCCGCCCAGCGCGAGCGTCCAGAGATTTTCCGCGCCGCCGCGGTCCGACATGAAAAACAGGCTCTTGCCGTCCGGCATCCACATGGGCCAGGCATTGCGTCCGTTCAAATCGACGATTTTTTCGTAGGCCGCCGGGGAGCCGTCTTTGCGCAGCCAGATTTCGGATTCATCCAGGTGGCTGTGGCCGTGCCGCCACCATTGCGAATCGCCGTTGCCGCGCGCCGCGAAGGCCATGGTCGTGCCGTCGGGCGCGGGAGCGGCCTGAAATTCGTTGGTGAAGCGATCGGCGCTCACCGGCATCGGTGTGCCGCCCTCCACGCTCACGCGGTAGATGTCGTTCTTGCCGCCGACGTCGTTCGTGCCGTTGGAAAAATAAATCCACTTGCCATCGCGAGACCAGGAGTCGAGCTGATCCAGCCGGTCGTCGAAGGTGAGCCGCTTCAAATCGCCGGACGCAAGAGTGAGGACGTAGACGTCGCCGCCGCCGGTGCGGGTGGAAACGAACGCCAGCTTCGTGCCGTCGGGCGAATACAGCGGGCGCGATTCTTCGGCGGGGTCGGATACCAGCAGGTGCGCCTCGCCGCCCTTGGCGGGCGCGACCCAGATGTCGCCTCCGGAGACGAAGGCGATCTCCGGGCGCGTGGGACACAACGCCGGTTCGGAGAGATAGGGCACGCCGGCGGCAAGCGCTGCGGTGGAAAGCGAGAGCACAAGCAGAAGGGTTCGCATAGATTCGGATCTTGGCGGCCATTATACTGCAATTGCGTCTCAGACCCACTGTTGTGCAGTATCATGGACCCATGTTGCGTCCGTATCGGCTTTTTCTGCTGGGCCTCTCGGTTGCGGCTTGCGTTCCGGCGCAGACCCAGCCCGCCATCGATAACGAGCAGGTGCGCGTGCTGACCGCGCACGACGAACCGCACGTGAAACACGCGCTGCATGAGCATAAGTTCAATCGCGTGATGGTGTATCTCAACGAGGGCACGCAGGACATCATCACCAAGGATGGCCAGAAGACTACCCTCCGGTTCAAACCCGGCGACGTGAAGTGGAGCCTTGCGAGCGGGCTGCACACCTCGGAAGTGACCAGCAACGCGCCCGTGAACATCATCGAACTCGAAGTGAAAAAGCCGGGCGATCCGTCGAAATCGGCCGCAACGGCGCTCGATCCGCTGAAAGTAAGCCCGGCGATTTACAAGCTGGAGTTCGAGAATCCGCAGGTTCGCGTGATGCGGGTGAAGTTTCCCCCGCACGGGTCGGTTCCCGAGCATGAGCACGGGTTAAATCGCGTCGTGGTCTACCTCACCGACCAGGACAGCAAGATCACTACGTCCGACGGCAAAGTCGACGAGAGCAAACATAAGGCCGGCGAAGTAAGTTGGGGCGGACCGGCGAGGCACAAAGAAGAAAATGTGCTGGACACGCCGGTGGAAGTTATCGTCATCGAGTTTAAGAGCTAGAAAGGCACCGCTCCCTTGCGGTCGCGGCTCAGTAAGTGGGCGTGAACGCAGAGACATGATTCTGAGCCGCGCGCGTCAGCAAGCGGTTATCGGAAGATAATTACTGCCCTACGCACACCAGCGCGGAATTGCTGGTGACCGACCCTAACTGCACCTGCACCGGCTGATTGCCGCTTACCGCCGGCACCTGTATACTCACCTGCATCAACCCCACGAATGTGGGCGTCATTCCCGCGAACAACACTTGGGCGGAGGCATTTCCGATGGTAGCCGTAGTGGTCAGCGTCTCCTGCGAAAGCGGGCCGCCCGGCGGCGCCGTCGCCGCCGCGCCCGAGGCGATCGGGTTATCCAGCGGGCCGCTCCCCATCATATAAACCGTCACATAACTTCCCGGAGCGGCGCAGTTCGTAGATGTATTCAAGGAGTAATCCTGGTTCTGGGCAATCGCGCGGATGTTACCGGCGCTATCCGTCCAGGTAAGAATACTCGGCGCGGCTTGCTGCACGGTAATTCCCGCCGACATGCCCGGATTGCTGTTGGAACTTACCTGCACCAGCGCCGGACCGGGCGGAATCTCGTAGGGAATCTGGAAATCGATCTGCCCTGGAGACACGTAGTACAACGGGGCGGCGGTTCCGTTTACTGTCACCTGCACGTTACCGAGCGTGTCGCCGAGCGGGAGCACGGGAGTTGTGGCCGGGGCGGACGCCAGGTTCGTGCCATAGATATCCGCCAGCGTTCCTGGCGATACCGGCGCCAGCGCGCTGGCGTGGATCACCACTCCTCCGGGAAAAATCACCGGCCGCGTGCCCGATGCGCTCGCCGTCTGCAATTCCGCGGAAATGGCATTATACGCGGGCTTGGGATTGTACTGCTGATCGAGCAGGAGAGCCGCGCCAAACCCGAGCTCAAAGCTGGGAATCCAGGAATGCAGATCGGTGACGCCCCAGGTGAGGAACGCTGTGCAATTGGAGTTGGCCTGGCACGCCGCGAACACGTTCTGATAGGTGGTCGCCTGCGCGGCGAGGTCGGCCGCCGTCGCGGTGCCGCTGTTGTTCACTTGGAGCGCCACGTCCATTTCCGACACGTGCACTTCCAGCCCGAGCTTGCCGAGACGCGCCATGTTGGCGGAGATGTCGCTTTCGCTAGGAACATCGCTCGGGTTCACGTGCATCTCGAGCCCCACGCCATTGATGGGCACGCCGCGGCTGATCATGCCCTGCACCATGGTGTAAATGGCGTTGGATTTGCCGCTCAGACCTTCCCCGCCGTAATCGTTATAGAAAAGCTTGGCGTTGGGGTCGGCGGCATGCGCCAACTGGAAAGCCATATCGAGATACCCGCTGCCGAGCTGCTGATACCAGAAAGAGGTCTGATCGAGACCGTACGGCGGGCTGTTCGATACCGCCTCATTCACCACGTCCCAATCCACGAGTTTGCCTTTGTAATGCCCCACCACGGTGCCGATGTGATCCTGCATGATGCCCGCCGCCTGCGCGGCGGTGAAGTTTCCATTCAGGAGCCACGGGGGGTTGTTTTGCGACCACACCAGGTTATGCCCGCGCATCTTCATCCCGTTCGCCTGGGCGAATGCAAGCAACTGATCGGCGGCGCAAAAACTATATTGGCCCTGATTCGGCTCAGTCTCGGCGAATTTCAAGTCGTTTTCCGGCACGATCAGGTTGTACTGGCCGCCCAGCGCCTGCACGTAGTTGGGATCGGAGAAATAAGGAGCATCCGCCGCGGCGCCGATCAGCAGGCCCGAGGGCGCCGCAAGGTCGCGCAGTCCGGAACCGGTGCGATTGGCGACCTGGAGATCGAGAGCGGAGAGCGAATCGCTCGATCCGGCGGGCATGGCGGCGGCCAGCGCGAGCACGTTGAGGGTATCGCCGGGCGACACGTTGAAGCCGAAATACACCTGGCCGGAACCGAACAGGCCCGGGTCGGCGAAACTTCCCACTTGCGAGCCGCTCACGAATATCTCGATCTGAGTGCCAATTCTGGCGACTTCGAATGCCACCGGATCCGTCACTCCCGAGGGAATCGGCCACGTCTGGGCCGTCGGATTGGACGAGGTTCCGGTCCAATAGTTGGCCTGAATCACGCTGCCGGAACGTCCCACATCGAGCCGCTTGAGACCTTGCCAGTAAGCGCTGCCGGTAGCCAGCGTCCCGACCATGGTGAGGAACGAACCGCCCGTGGCCGGGTCGGATAGAGTTGCCAGCACGCTGAAATCACCCTGCGGTTTCAGTACCGGGCCGGTGGTGTTGGTTACCGTGTTGTAGTTGGCGCTCGATGCCGTGATGGAGAGGGTATCGGCGGCCACATTTACGCTTGTTACGCAACCCCAGGAGCCGGCCGCGACCAGATCCTGCCCGCCCGGAACGTATACCCACCCGCTGCGCGGCTGGAGCGACGTGGCGCCGGCGAGGGAGGCGGTGAAAAAGCACACTAAGAGTCCAGTTCGATTCACGGTCATCGGCACCGATCAGTATATACCGGCGCGCGTTCAATAGCGGTGGCGCGGGCGATGGCGCGGCGTCCGATCCCTCCGGTGGCCTCAGCTTCTTCGACGCCATGGAAAGCAGCTCGGCATCAAAATGGAGGCGGGGAGAAAACCGATGCCGGCGCTGGTGATCGATCACGTGGAGCAGCCTTCGGAGAATTGATCACTCCTTCAGGGCCACCGGCGGGCGATCGCGGCCGTACGCTAAACTTCAGGAAGACATGCTCGCGCAGCTCCTGGACTCCGGCGACCCATCTCTTTACGACATTCACAGCAAAGTTCCCGGCCCTGCGGGCTCGCTTCCGGTGACGCCCGAGATGCTCGTCGCGCGGCCTTCGGGCGATATCTTCGGGTGGGCGCAAAACGCGGGCATGGGTTGGGACCCTTCGGCACTGGGCGGGAAAGAATTCCTGATTCTCAGCACGCACGGGGGCATCCGCGCGGCCGATGGCACGCCCATCGCGCTCGGATTCCACACCGGCCACTGGGAAGTCGGCCTGCTGATGGACGCCGCCGCCAAGGAACTCAAATCGCTCGGCGCCATCCCGTTCGCCGCGTACTGCACCGACCCCTGCGATGGCCGTACGCAAGGCACCACCGGCATGTTCGATTCGCTGGCTTACCGCAACGATGCCGCCAGCGTCTTCCGCCGTCTCATTCGCTCGCTCCCCACGCGCAGCGGCGTGATCGGCGTGGCCACTTGCGACAAGGGTTTGCCGGCAATGATGATGGCGCTGGCTTCCATGCGCGATCTTCCGTGCGTTCTGGTGCCGGGCGGTGTCACGCTGCAAGCTTCCGATGGTGAGGACGCCGGAAAAGTGCAATCGGCCGGCGCCCGTTTCGCGCGCGGACAGATGACGCTCGAGGATGCCGCCAATATGCTCTGCCGCGCCTGCGCTACGCCTGGCGGCGGATGCCAGTTTCTGGGCACAGCGGCCACCTCGCAGGTGGTGGGGGAAGCGCTCGGCATGGCGCTGCCGCATTCCGCGCTCGCTCCCTCCGGCCATCCCATCTGGACCGACATGGCGCGGCGATCGGCGCGCGCCGTTCTCCAAATGGAATCCGCCGGCCTGACGATGGGCGGCATTCTCGGCGACGCCAACGTGCGCAATGCGCTGGTGGTCCACGCCGCGTTCGGCGGATCGACCAACCTGATCTTGCATTTGCCCGCCATCGCACATTCGGCGGGACTCGCGCGGCCGACGGTGGATGATTGGACGCGCCTCAACCGCCAGGTGCCGCGGCTCGTCGACGCCCTGCCCAACGGGCCGAAGGGCCATCCGACGGTGCAAGTCTTCCTCGCGGGCGGCGTTCCCGAAGTGATGCTGCATCTTCGGCGCGCAGGCTTGCTGGAGACTGGCACGCTAACGGTAAGCGGTGAGAAACTCGATGCAGTTCTCGATTGGTGGGAACAATCGGAGCGGCGCGCGGCTCTCCGCAAAGTGCTGCGCGAGCGCGACGGCATCGATTCCGATGACGTCATCATGGATCCCGCGGGCGCGCGCCGCCGCGGGCTCACGTCCACCGTCACCTTCCCCAAGGGCAATCTCGCACCCGATGGATCGGTGATCAAGAGCACGGCGATTGACCCCACCGTAGTCGATGCCGACGGCGTATATCGCAAGACCGGGCCGGCGCGTGTCTTCCACACCGAGAAAGATGCCATTGCGGCCATCAAAAGCGGGCGGATTCATCCTGGCGACGTGATCGTGCTGATGTGCCGCGGCCCCATGGGATCGGGCATGGAAGAGATCTTCGCCATCACATCGGCGCTGCGCTATCTGGATTTCGGCAAGCACGTCGCGGTGGTTACCGACGCGCGCTTCAGCGGCGTCTCCACCGGCGCGTGCGTCGGCCACATCACGCCCGAAGCGCTGGCCGGCGGACCGATCGGCAAAGTGCGCGAAGGCGACCGGATCGAAATTGTGATCGATCGCGAACGGCTGGAGGGCTCCGTCAATCTGGTGATGGATGGCAGCGCGGAAGCCGGAACGCGCGAACTGGCCGCACGGGAGATACCCGCCGATCTGGCCGCCGACGACGCCCTGCCCGCCGAGACGCGCTTATGGGCCGCGCTGCAGGATGTGAGCGGCGGGACGTGGGGCGGCTCGGTTTTCGATGTCGACCGGATTGTCGCCAGGCTAAAATCTCCGAAAGGTTAGAATTCGTAAGATGCGCATTTACCGAACAGAAATCGGATGGGAACTCGATGGCGCTCACGGGGGCCGCATCCCGGTCCCGCCCCAGATCTCGGGCCGCCTCACCATTCGCGAGGACCTCTACGAATATCTCGCCGGACTCGAGGGCGACGCCGCTCCCCATAGCGGAGGACACCCGCTGATGGCGCCCGTCGAACAACAGGAGGTCTGGGCCGCCGGCGTGACCTATTTTCGCAGCCGGACCGCGCGCATGGCGGAATCGGAAGCAGCCGGCGGTATGAGCTTCTACGATCGCGTGTATACGGCCGCGCGCCCCGAGCTGTTTTTCAAGAGCACGCCGCACCGCACCGTGGGGCCCGGCGCGCCCGTGCGCATCCGGCGAGATTCCAAATGGAACGTGCCGGAGCCGGAGTTGACGCTGCTGGTGTCGCCCAAGGGCAAAATTCTCGGCTACACCGTGGGCAACGACATGAGCTCACGCGATATCGAAGGCGAGAATCCGCTGTATCTCCCGCAGGCCAAGGTTTACGACGGCTCTTGCGCGCTCGGCCCGGGAATTCTGGTGGCGCCGGAGCCGCTCCCGCGCACGACCGCGATCCGCATTGAAATCCGCCGCGCCGGTTGCGTAGCTTTTTCCGACAGAACGACGCTGGAGGCCATGAAGCGCGATCCGGCCGACTTGGTGGAATACCTCTTCCGCGAAAACAGCTTTCCCAACGGATGTTTTTTGCTCACCGGCACTGGCATCGTGCCTCCGCACGAGTTTACTCTCGCCAGCGGTGATGAAATCTCCATCACAATCGACGGCATCGGTACACTGACGAACCCCGTTGCGTAACCCATTAAGCTGTTTAAGTACCATTTGTTAACCAAGGCGACTAGCACCCTCGCGTTTAGCAATGTGACGATAAAGCGAGGTCTATTGGATGACCGCCATCCTGCTGCTATTACTCGCTCTCGCGGCCGTCGTCTGGCCGATTCTCCTCTATAACAATCTGGTCCGCGCGCGAAATCGCACGCGCGAAGCGTGGTCGGGCATCGACGTTCAGCTCAAAAGACGATCGAGTCTTATTCCGAACCTGGTGGAGACAGTACGCGGCTACGCCACTCATGAGCACGAAGTGTTCACGCAAGTGGCGCAGGCTCGCGGCGCGCTCGCCAAGGCCACCGAGCCCGCCGCCATGGCAGCGGCCGATGGATTGCTCACCCAGGCGCTGGGCCGCCTGATGGCCGTCGCCGAGAATTATCCGCAATTACAGGCGGTCGCCAGCTTCAATCAACTGCAGGCGCAATTGTCCGACACCGAAGAGAAGATCGCCTATGCGCGGCAGTTTTACAATATGAACGCGCTCGAATTCAACACGGCGATCCAGAGTTTCCCCGGCAACCTGGTGGCCCGCCAGTTCCGCTTCGAACCGGTGACTTTCTTCCAGCCGGAAGCGGGCGTCGAGCAGGACGTGAAAGTCACCTTCTCCGCCGCATGATATGACTCCCACCATGACGCAGCCGGTGCTGGTGTACACCCGCATCGCGCAGAACCGTTGGAAGACGTGGTTCCTGGTCGCATTCGCCATCCTGTCCATCATTCCGTTCGTGCTCGCCGTGAGCTACGGAGTTTCCACCATCGTCGTCGCCGAAACGTTCGGGCGCGCGCACATGGAGCGGGTGCGCGAGATTCAGATGCACAAGGAGATGGGCGACATCAGCCAGGACGTCGACGGCCCGTACACGGAGGAAATCCGCAGAACGGAAATGGAAGTTCGCCGCGAGGATGAAGTGCAAGTGGCGCTCGATCGCGAGATCCACCTGAAGCTCATGGCGCTGGTCGCCGCTGTTCTGCTGGCGGTGCTGGCGCTACTCTTCTGGGGGATTGCTTCGTCGCCTACTTCCAAGGTGCTGGCGCTTACCGGCGCCCGCCCGTCCGGCCCGACGGAGGCCGAGTGCAAGCGCCTGCTGGAAAACCTGTCGATTGGAGCGGGGCTGCCCCCGCCTCGGCTCTATGTGATCGAGACGAGCTCGCCCAACGCATTTGCGGCCGGCACCGATCCCCGGCACTCGGTTGTAATCGTGACGCGAGGGTTGTTGCAGTTGATGGATCGGCGCGAATTGGAAGGCGTGCTGGCCCACGAGCTTTCGCATATCGCCAACCGGGACACGCGTCTCAATACCATTGTGGCGGCGATCGCGCTTTTTCTGCGATTGCCATATCTGCTGCGCAAGCGTAAACGGCGGAATGCCTCCCCCACCGACAATTTCAATCCCATTTACCGCCGCTTCCGGGTCTACCGGATGGCTCTCGCACCGCTCTATCTCTACATCTTCTTCGTCGCCCCCATCCTGGCGTCGCTGATCCGCGCGGCGATCTCGCGGCGGCGCGAATACCTGGCGGATGCCGATGCCGCGCTGTTGACGCGGTATCCCGAAGGTCTCATGCGCGCGCTGGCCAAGATACGGGGCGCGGGGAGCGCGATCGCCGCCGCCAATCCAGTGGTATCGCATTTTTATTTCAGCGATCCGTCGCCCTCGGGTTTCAATTTCGGAATGTTCGCAGGCGGTCTTCTGGCGACACATCCGCCCATCGATCAGCGGGTCCTCCGGCTGATCGAATACCACGGCGGCGTGCCGGCATCGGTGGTGGAAGAAGCCGTCAAAGCCGGGAAGCAATTCGGCAAAGACCATCCCGCCATTACCGAAAACGATTTCGCGCCCGTATCGGCCGGTGACGAACTCTCGGTTCTGTCGGTGGGCAATCCCCTCGGCCGGGTATGCCGCGTCGTCGGCTTGAAGAAACCGGCGCCGCTCTACGACCGCCCGGATCCCCGCTCTCCCATCATGCGATACATCCAGGATGGCGATCTGCTTGTGGTCTTCGACGATCCCGGCAAATATCGCCAGGTGATGACTTCCGACCAGACGTTCGGCTACCTTGCCTACTCGGTGAAAATGCAGAAGACCGACATGTTCCCGAATGAGCTATTCGGTCTGCCGCCGTCGCCGGATAAGCCCGCGCCCGTGCCGGAATCCGTACCCGAGCGCGCGCCGGTCCCCGTGGCGGCGGCTCCGGCGCCGGTTGTCACGGCAGCCGCGGTTGTCGAGGGGCCGATCAAGATCGGCGGCCTGACTGCGAAACAGCTCGCCATCGCCGCCATGCTGTTTGTGGGCGTCTTCGCGGCGATGGTGGTGGCGATGATAGAGTTCGGGAGACGGTGAAAGCCGGGGGCGCGCAATTGCATGCCGGCATTACGATTGACGTACAACGTACAATCCGCTACTCCGCGCCCAGGACCGGGAGCCCAATCCGCCCGCTCCCACACACCGTCCCGGCCTTTCAACCGTCGCCCACACCGGATTTAGTTAGCTGACGGCTGAACGCTGATAGCTGATCGCTTATTCCAAAGCCGCCGCGATCGCCGCCTGCCCCAGTGCGATTCCCCCATCGTTGGGCGGCGCCAGCCCGTGCAGGAATACTTCCAGCCCGCTCGCGCGCAGGCCCGCGGCCGTCGCGGCCAGCAGCCGAACATTCTGAAACGTGCCGCCGCTCAGGCAGACGCGCCGCAGCTTGCTTTCCGCCGCCATCCGGCGGCAAACCTCCACCATTCCATCCGCCACTGCATTGTGAAATTTCGCAGCCATGCGCCCGCGCGGCACGTTCGCGCGAACATCGCGCACGATGCATTCGATCGCCGGCCGGAAGTCGACCTCCCATGGACCGTCTCCGTCGATCCCGTACGGATAGCGCTCCTCGTATCCGTCCTCGGCGGCCATTTCCAATTCGATCGCCGCCTGCCCCTCGAAGTTGACCTCCTGCCGCAGCCCGATAATCGACGCCACGGCATCGAACAACCGCCCACAGGATGAAGTCGGCGCCGTGTTCACGCCGGTCGCAATCATCCGCCGCACCACGCGCACGTGAGATTCGGGAGCGGCATCGAAGGGGACATCAGCCCCGAAGGCGTCCATCAGGTAAGCCAACGCCGGACGCCACGGCTGGCGCACGGCCGCATCCCCGCCGGCCAGCGGGACGTATCGCAGGTGGGCGCGCCGCTCGAAGCTTGCGTAGCCGGCCACCAGAAACTCGCCGCCCCAAATGGCGCCATCGGTGCCGTATCCCGTACCGTCGAATGCCACCCCGAGGACCTCGCCGGCGAGCCCGTTCTCGGCCATACACGATGCGATGTGCGCGTGATGGTGCTGCACGCCGATCTTCGGCAGGCCCTCGAGTTCCAGTGCATACTTGGTGCTCAGATATCCGGGATGCAGATCGTGCGCCACCAACCGGGGCTCGACGCGAAACAGCTTCTTCAGATTGGCCAGTGTCTCCTCGAAGAACACCAGCGTTTCGTAATTTTCGAGATCGCCGATGTGCTGGCTCATGATCGCGTGCCGCCCCTTAGTCAGGCAGAAAACGTTCTTCAATTCGCCGCCGCAAGCCAGCATCTCAGGCACGGTCCGCCCCAGGTCGAGCGTCTGCGGAGCATACCCCCGCGACCGGCGTAGTACCCGTTCACGCCCTTCGAAAGTGCGCACCACCGAATCGTCCGTGCGCATGTAAATGTCGCGATTGTGCGTCACGAACCAATCGGCCACGCCCCCGATTCGCTCCCGCGCCTGCCCGTTATCCACCACGATCGGCTCTTCGCTGATGTTCCCGCTGGTCATTACCAGGGCATCGAATCGCGCGCCGTCGAAAAGCAGATGGTGCAGCGGGGTATAGGGCAGCATCACGCCGAGCGTGCGATTCCCCGGCGCGATGGCTTCCGGCAGGCGGGTCGATGGATGCCGCGGCAACAATACGATCGGGCGCCGCCAACCGGTGAGCGCAACGCGGTCCGCCTCCGACAAGGCGCACAATGCTTCCGCCGCCGCCAGATCGCGGGCCATCAAGGCGAATGGCTTATCGCTGCGCCGCTTGCGCGCCCGCAATTGTTCCACCGCGGCGCCATTCCACGGATCGCAAGCCAGGTGGAATCCGCCGAGCCCTTTGATGGCGACAATCTCTCCCGCCTCCAGGCGCCCGCGCGCCTCCGCCAGGTTCGCGGACAATTCCGGCCCGCACACCGGGCATGCATTCGGCTGCGCATGAAACCGCCGGTTCGCCGGATCGTCGTACTCCCGCTGGCATTCCGCGCACATGCGAAACTTCGCCATGGTGGTGCTCACGCGATCGTAGGGAATGTCGCGAATGATGGTGTATCGCGGGCCGCAATTGGTGCAATTGGTGAACGGATAGCCGAACCGCCGGTTGCCCGGCTCGCGGCAGTCGCGCAGGCATTCCGGGCAAGTCGCTACATCCGGCGAAATCAGCGCGAACTCGCCGGTCTCCACCGCGCTATGCCGGATCTCGAAGCCCGTGCCGCCTGCGAGCGCGAGTTCTTCGACCGACATCTCCTGGATCCACGCCAGCGGCGGCGCTTCCGCGCGGATCGCGTCCACGAAACCGCCTACCGCATCCGCTGCGCCTTCCACTTCCGTCACCAGTCCGGCGGAGGAGTTCAGCACCCATCCCGCAAGCCCGAATTTCCCGGCCAGATGATGCACGAACGGACGGAATCCCACGCCCTGCACGATGCCGCGCAAGCGTATGCGGACGCGCTTCATCCATCCCACCGGCCGCGCTCGCGCAGTCTGGCTACTTCGTCGCGGGCCATTTGCTGAAGCCGTACCACGTCCACTTTGGCGCTGCGATTCATGGGCATCGTCCCCGTCTCCAGAATCACGTATTGCAGCGGGCGCATATAGCCGGCGAGCCTGCGCGCGTGCTTGCGTAACACCGCCTCGGTGAGATCGGCGCCCGGCGCCTTCTCCACGAACGCCACGATGCCTTCGCTCCACACGCGATGCTCGTGTCCCACCACGCCGACGTTCGCCACGCGATCGGAAAGCTCACTGAAGTGGTTCTCCACGTCCCCCGGGAAAACCTGGTGGCCGGCCGGTTTGATCACCCATTTCGCGCGCCCCGAAAAGTGCAGCCCATCCTCATCCACCGAGCCCATGTCGCCGGTGTAGAGCCATCCGTCGCGCGAGAGCGCGGCCGCGGTGGCCGCCTCATCGTTCACGTAACCCAGAAAATTCTGCGGACCGGCGAAGCAGATTTGTCCCACCTCTCCCGCCGGCAGCTCCGCGCCCGCCATTCCCGCGGCATCCATCGGTTCCCGCACCGCCATGCGGTATGCGGGCATCGACCATCCGATACTGCGCGCCACCTCGTCCGGATCGGGCGTCAGCCGGGTGTAAGTGCAGAATCCCGATGCCTCGGTGAGACCTAGCCCCGTGGCGATCGCCGGCGCCATCTGCAGCATGCGCTCCAGGAACGGCCGCGGCACCGCTTGTCCGCCATACACCGCCGATCGCAAACTCGCCAGATTGCGCCGCGCATAGTCCGCCGTGCGCCACTCCAGGTTGAACATCGCCGGAATCTGCCCGACGAGCGTGACGCCGTGGCGCTCAATGGCGTCCAGGCTCTTCACCGCATCGAAGATTTCCAGCGTCACCGCGGTCGCGCCGGTGAACAGCGAGGTCATCAGGATCTCCGCCTGCCCACCCACATGCGACGCCGGCAAGTTACACAGCACCCGCTGCCCCGGACCGAATGCGAAACTTGTCCCCAGACACAAATTCTGGCAAGTGATGCCGCGATGCGAAAGCAGCGCCGCTTTCGGCGAGCCGGTCGAGCCCGTGGTAAAAATCACTTGTGCGCCATCGCTCTCCGAGGGACCGGAATCAGCCGATGCCGGCCAATCCTGCGCCGACTGCATCCAGGAAGCGAAGCTGACGGCGCCCGTAATGCAATCCGCGGGCGGCGAAAATTGCACCAGTTGCTCGACGAAGCCGCACCGCTCGCGCACCGCTTCACCCAGCGCCGCGAAATCGGCTACCGGAGTCTTGCCCAGGAAACAATAACCCTTCGCGCGCACTAACGCCAGCGAGCGAAGCACCTCCGCGGGCGGCAATCGCAAATCCAGAGGCACGTGGATCACGCCCAGCCGGAAGCAGGCATACTCCAGCAGTATGTGCTCGTCGAGCAGCGGGAGAGATGCGGCCAGGTACTCGCCGGCGCGAAATCCCCGATGCCACAACTCGTTCGCCAGCGCCATTGAGCCGCGCTGAAGCTGCCGCCAAGTGAGCGTGGTTCCGCGCGTGGCGTTGACAATCGCCGCGCCATCGGGATTGCGCCCGGCCCAATAATCCACGGAAGAATGGAGGAGGCGCCGGCCGCCATACTCCTGCTCGTATTGTTCGAGGGTGACTTGTGGAATCGGAGGCACGATCGTGTTCAGTATAAACCCGCCGGCTTGCGCAGAACGGCCAGCAGCGATTGCCCGAACGGGGGATGAATCGCTCTTTCGAAAACCGAGAGAGCCGGAACCATCCAGCGATCGAAAATCGCGATTTGCCCGTCCGACTGCGTCTCGCGTTTGAGCACGCGGGCATTTACCCACCAGCCGAAGAATCCCGCCGCGTTGACATAGTGCAGCTTGCGAATTTCGAGACCTGCCGAGCGGGCCAGCCTGGCGAGCGGCCCGCGGCGGTAACGCCGGCAGTGCCCCAGATTGCGGTCGATCGGCCCGAAAAGCGCCTGGAAAGCCGGGACCAGCAGCACGATGACGCCGCCGGGGACGAGAATCTCCGCCATTGCGCGAAGCGCGGCGGCATCGTCCTCGATGTGTTCCAGAACGTTGACGCACACCACCGAATCCGGCCGGTATCGCGCCAGATCGCGGAGCGCGCCATTGGCCGCATCGCCAACCAGGGTCTGCAAATTCGCACGCTCCGGAAATCGCGCCCGCAGGTTCTCGATGCAGGCTGCCTCGCGATCCAGCGCGATCACCAATTCGCGGTCCGCGAGCAGCGCCGTGAAGTTGCCGATCCCGCATCCCACTTCCACCACCCGCTGTCCCAATTCGCGCGCCACCAGCCGGCTCTGCCAGGCAAAGTAATTCTCTGCCCGCGTCATCTGTCTCTGATCTTCGAGCGTGAATTCCGTGGAAGGCTGCCGCACTAAGACAATGATGACAAATTCGGGGGCAGCCCCCTAAATCGACGTCAGGTTTAAAGCCGGTGGGTTGGACGCGCGGCTGAAAGCCGCCTGAAGTGCGCGGCAGGCTGCGTTGGTAGGGCGGACCCCCGGGCGGACCCCAATCAGCGTTAACTTAAGCGCATCCTGACTGCAGTCATCCTGGGAGGAAGCACGTTGACGCTGTGGTCTTGCTGGATTGGACTCGCCAGCCAATCTCCAGAACGTCCAAACGCGCGTCGGCGGCCGGATTCCCAGGCGGAGGCCCCCTCACGCCCCAGCGGTTCTTATCCGCCAACTTCCCCCAACCCCGTTTTGGGGCCAGTCTCAGGCATAGCCGACAAACCAGCCACTTGAGGAGGAAGGATTGGGCTGCTCCAGGCCTGTCGCTCTGGCCGTTGAAGAAGAACGGTTCCATCTCCTTGTACTCCAGTATCCTCACGGTTGCCTCTCTTGGGAAGGTTGCCCTGCGCGACGGCGAGGGATGCATACTCCGACTGCGCCAGCCGTCGCGCTGGATGTACGTACACGCAACGATCGAGTGTATGATCGTAGTCGGACAACCAACGCTACGCCGAGGTCATTTTGACATCCTCCGAACACCAGATGGAAACAGAACTGATCCAAAAGCTGACGGGCCTGAAGTACCAGCACCGCGGGGATATCCGTGACCGAGCAGCTCTTGAGCGCAATTTTCGCGAGAAATTCCAATCGCTGAACCACGTCAGCCTGACGGATGCCGAGTTCCAGCGCCTCCTCGAGGAAGTCGTCACCCCGGACGTATTCACCGCCGCGCACACGCTCCGTAACCGCAATGCCTTCACGCGTGATGACGGTACGCCGCTTAACTACACGTTGCTCAACGTCAACGACTGGTGCAAGAACGCGTTCGAGGTGGTCAACCAACTGCGTATCAACACCGACTACAGCCACCACCGCTACGACGTCATCCTGCTCATTAATGGCATCCCGGTCGTGCAGATCGAACTCAAGACGCTCGGCATCAACCCCCGGCGGGCCATCGAGCAGATTGTTGATTACAAGACCGACCCCGGTAACGGCTACACGCGCACGCTGCTCTGCTTTGTGCAGATCTTCATCGTCAGCAATCGCGACAGCACCTATTACTTTGCCAATAACAACTCCCGCCACTTTGCCTTCCATGCCGACGAGCGCTTTCTACCAATCTACGAGCACGCGGCTCCGGACAACACCAAGATCAGAGGCATTGAAGCCTTCGCCGAGGCCTTCCTGGCCAAGTGCATGTTGGGGCAGATGATCAGCCGCTACACGGTGCTCGTCGCCAGCGAGCAGAAGCTGCTGCTGATGCGGCCCTACCAGATCTACGCCGTCAAGAACATCGTTGAGTGCATTGAGAAGAACCTCGGCAACGGTTACAACCTGAACATTTCCCGCTATGTCAGCACATCCGAGGCGGAGGCGGAGATAGACCTGGCGGCTACGCATGCCGAACTCGTCAGGATCGAGAGCGAGATCCGTGAGGCAACGGCACGGCATAACGGATTTCTCAAAGAACTTGGTCTGTCGCCCTTGCCGTGGGCCGATTCCGAACCAATAAAGTAATTGATCGGCTACGTGGGACCTTAAACTGTAGAGAGCTTGCCGAAACAGAAGGATAATCCGCAGTGGTCAATCCCGTGCAGGATTGCCCATGCACCAAGCGGGCTGGTCCCAAGTCCCGTTGGGGGAAGTTGACCCGGCTGCTCCGGCCGTATCACGGTGAAGGCCGGAAAGGCTGCGGCCGGCTGTCTCACTTTTCACCTCGTACCCGGCGCAGCGGTGGGATCGATGCGTGTGGCGCGGCGAGCCGGGAGGCAGGCGGCAATCAGCGCCATGATTGTCAGCTCCAGCTCGCCGTTGATTCTGTCGCCGTCCGTTTCCCCCCCCAGTGAGAGGTGGAAATGATAAGATGACCGAAACTCATGCCCCCACCTTCGGCCGGCACCGCACCACCTCCAATCTCAGGGATGCCGACATGATCGCAAAAAATGAATTTCGAGATCATTGACGAAATCGTCGACATCGAGGTCATCGCGTCCGGTAGATCCATTCGGGACCGGGAGAGGCTCAAACGAGCCTATGGTCCAGGCCGGTGGCGGAAGCTCAAGGGGTGGCCGACGTGCGGCTTCAAAGCGGCAGGATCCGTCTGGCGGAATTGCGCCGGTACGAAGCCGATGGTATTGGTAAAAGGGACATCAAACGAAAGCGGTACCTGGACTGATGCAAGGAAAACGACCCAAGGATTCACCTCTCCGATTTGTTGTCTGCATCGACAACTCGGACTACGCGGCGTCCTTAGAATTACACAAGATCTACCTTGTGGTTCCGGACGCGGACGCAGCCCAGGAAGGCGACCTTCGAATCATCGACGAGAGCGGTGAGGACTACTTGTATGACGCCAGCCGCTTCGTCGGGATCGAAGTGCCTAAAGCGTTGGAGCGGGCCATCCTCCGAAAGGCTTCCTGAAGCGAGCGGCAGCCCCTTCGCAGCGATTGCACAACGGCGGACGGGCACGAAGTCCAGATCTCGGAAGCTTGGTCCAAGTGAAACCCGCTGGAAGCCGATAGCTAAAGCTATATCGATGTCAGCCCCTCGCGCAGGGCATACCTCGCAAGCTCGATTGTGCTATGGATCTCCAGCTTGTCCATGATGTTCTGCCGGTGCGATTCCACCGTCTTGGCGCTGATCTTGAGCAGGTGCGCAATCTCCTTCACGCGCTTGCCGTCCGCGAGCAGCCGCAGCACCTCCCGTTCCCGGGCGGTCAACATTTGGAGCGGCGAAGCCGGCGGCCGCTCCACCGCGCCCGCTTGGCGCACAAAATCCTCCACCAGCGTCCCGGTGATGGAGGCGCTCAGATACGGCCGGTCGGCCATCACGCCTCGTATCGCCTGCTGCAACTCCTCGAAAGAGCCGTCTTTCACCAAGTACCCCAGAGCGCCCGCCCGTACCATTTCGCTGACGTAGCGGCGGTCGGAATGCATGGATAACGCAATCACCTTGGTAGCCGGGCATTCGGCATGGATCTGCCGCGTAGCGGCAATGCCGTCAGTTCCCGGCATTACCACGTCCATGATGATCAGGTCCGGACGCAATTGGCGTGCCAGGGCGATGGCGGCTTCGCCATCGGCCGCTTCGCCGACCACTGCGACGTCGGGCAGTTGCGCCAGCAGGCTGCGCAGCCCTTCCCGCAAGATCTTGTGATCGTCGGCCAAAAGAATTCGAATGCTCACGTTCGCCTCAACCTTCGTACCCCCAAAAGCACCGCTGCCTCGCGGGGCGCGGCTCAGTAGCACGTGGCGAACGAGCCGCGCGCGCAAGCAAGCGGTTCGCCACTGAATTTTGCAATTGCCTCCTTCTTCGGCTGCCCGACTGGCTCCCGTGCGCGGCCTTAGGAGGGTGCGAAACACACCGAGGCCTCGACGCGGCATCGAACGGCGCGGCCTGCGTGTTTCCACTGAGGAGAACCTCAGCTACCCAGGATAGTAACACGGGCAGTATTTCCGCCGAAACTGGGTGACAGCCGCCGAAAAACTTTTGGCGTTTGATCTCAATCACTTAAAGGGATGCCCACGGGAGGCGCGAAGGGGTCCGGAGTTAAGGTAAGGATCGAACGAGGGAGCCTGACCTACCCGCAGGTCAAATGGCAACAATCAACCAATCCCCCCTATCCCCCTCCCGCTGCTTCTAGCGATCCTTCCGAATCGGGCTCCTTCGGGCTGGCGTTTTCGGCTGTCAGGCAGTCGAAGACGCCAGCCTCACAATCGAGAAAAACGGACCGATACGTCTGATATAATCATCCAGGCCTCGTTATGCCGGCGGGTTCGCATCGCTTCCAGGTCGGAGATTTGTGGTGCACCGTCCTCAGTGACGGCTACGTATCGAATCCCGCCGCCTGGTGCTTTCCCAACGCCGACGAACTGCAACTTGCCACAGCGCTCGAAAGCCGCGGCAGCACATGGGACCACGTCATCAGTCCTTACACCTGCCTGCTGATCGAGACCGGCCGCGAAATTGTATTGGCCGACGCGGGACTGGGCGACAGTTCCCACACTTCCGGAGCGATCCTGGCGCGCCTGGAAGTGAGCGGCATCCGCCCGCCCGACGTCAGCACGGTAATTTTCACCCACGCCCATCCCGACCACATCGGCGGTGCGGTGAACGGCCACGCCCGGTTCGCGCGTCACCCCGTTTTCCCGAATGCCCGGTACATCATGGCGGAAGCGGAGTGGGATTTCTGGAACGCCACTCACACGGATTTGCGCTCCATGCGCGTTGGCGACGAGGCCAAGTCAGCCATCCGCTCGGTCGCGCACGAGTGCTTGCACGCGCTGCGCCACCGGATCGAATTGATCGACTGCGAAACCGAAATCGTCCCCGGTATTCGCGCGCTCCCCGCTCCGGGACATACTCCGGGACACCTCGCTCTGCTGCTCTCCTCGGAAGGCCGGCAACTACTCAATCTGGGAGATGCCGCCACCCACCCCTTGCACCTGGAGCATCCCGAGTGGGAGAACGGCTTCGATCTCGAACCCGACCGTGCGCTGGCAACGCGGCGCGCTCTAATGGAGCGCGCGATGGCCGATGGAATGCACGTGATGGCGTTCCATTTCCCTTTTCCAAGCGTGGGACATGTGGCCTCACGCAACGGGGGCGGGTGGGAATGGACGCCGGGTTGGTAACGGCCGGGCTGCTATTTGCGCGAGCCGCGCTCGGGGTTCTTCAACTGCGATTGCCGCACCTTGTTTTTCTTCCGCTTGGGCTTGCTGATCCGGAAGGTGCCGCTGCCCAGATATTCTGCTTTATACAGCTTGTCGTCCGCCAAAATGCAATCTCCTCCAACTGCCGATTTGATCCCCCATTGTACCGCGCATTATGCTGGTAGCAGTGCCCTCACGCCGCGCCACCCTGTTTTTCGGAGTCCTGCTCTATTCGGCAGTTGCCGGCGCCCAGTCGGATCCGCGCGCCAAGGCCCTATGCGCGCAAGTGCCCGGAATCGCCAGGGAACTTACCGATATCTCGGGCATGAAATTGCACCACCCCGTGCCGTGCGACTTCATCACCAAGGAACAGGTCAGTCAGTTTCTGAAAAAGCGCATTAAAGAGACCTCCAGCCCGGAGGAAGTCCGCGCCGAAGAACTCACGCTCAAAAAATTCGGCCTGATCCCGCAGGATTTCGACCTCGCCAAGAACGAAGTCGACCTCCTCACCGAGCAGGCAGCGGCGTTCTACGATTACGATCGCAAGAAGCTGTTCATCACCGATTCCACTTCTTCCGAAAGCCAGGCCCCGGTGCTGGCGCATGAACTCTCGCACGCTCTTGCCGACCAGAATTACAATCTCGCGCGCTTCATCCGGCAGGGGCGCAAGAGCGACGATGGGTCCACCGCCCGCCTTGCCGTAATGGAAGGGCAGGCGACCTGGATGATGTCGGAGTACCTTGCGCGCCAGGCGGGGACTTCGCTGAAAGATTCGGCCACCCTCGCGGCCACCATGGCGCAAATGGCGGCCGGCGACGAAGGTGAGAACAAAAACAAGGACGACGGCGAATTCCCGGTTTTCGACAAAGAGCCGATGTACCTGAAACTCACGCTGGTGTTTCCCTATACCAAAGGAATGGCCTTCCAGCAGGCCGTGCTGGTGCGCGATCCGCAAACCGGCTTTGGCGAAGTCTTCCTGCATCCGCCGCTTTCCACCCAGCAGATTCTGCATCCGGAAAAGTATTTCGACCGCGTCAAGCCCACCGACCCGGCGCTCCCCGTAGTCCGTTTGCCTCGCGGCTACAAAGGCCTGGTCGGCGGTGAATTAGGCGAACTGGAGCAAGGAATCCTGCTGGAGCAATATGTCGGCAAGACGCGCGCCGTCAAGCTGGCGCCTCATTGGCGCGGGTGCAATTTCGAGCTCCAGGAGAACAAAAAAGCCGGCCGCGTGGTGCTGCTCTATTCGACGGAGTGGGACAGCGAGGACACCGCGGCGCAGTATTTCGCCGCCTATCGCGAAGTCATGCGCAAGAAATGGAAAAAGATGACCATCACCGTGGAAGCTCCCGATTCCCTGAGCGGCATCGGGGACGACGGGCGGTTCGAACTGCGCCGTAAGGACACCGTCGTCACCAGCGTGGAAGGCCTCGATCCCGAGATACACTGATGCTCATGATGTCGTCGCGATCGCTTCCGGCCGCCGCGCTGCTCTTTCTGCTTCTGCTCCCGGCTCCGGCGGCCGATTTGCCCCGCAAGGCACCCGATTTCACCATCAACCTGTTGGATGGCAAGAAACTCACGCTCAGCGAGTACAAAGGCCACGTCGTGGTGCTGGCGTTCATCCTCACCTCCTGCACGCACTGCCAGGCGACCGTGAAGGTTCTCAGCAATCTGCAGAACCAATACGCTCCGCGGGGCTTGCAAGTGGTGGCATCGGCCATCGAGCAGGACGCCCAGAACCACATCCGGCTCTTCATCCGGAATTTTGCGCCGCCCTTTCCGGTGGGATACAACACCGGGGCCGAGGCCGGTAACTTCCTGCCTCCTACCGGAAAACTGCCCCTGATGCCTCTTGTGGGATTTATCGACAGGCAGGGAATCCTGCGCGCTCAACACGAGGGTGAGGAGCCGTTTTTCAACGATCTGGAGCAGAATCTGCGTAAAGAAATCGAAGCGTTGCTGCAAAGCAAGCGGTAGCGCTTCCTTCGGATAGCGGCATCGGGCACTCTTGCATTTCCGCCTAAAAGATCCGATTATATAGGTATAAATGATTTTGACCACCACCCGGCGGAGGTGCCATGGGCCCCAGAGATAGCGAGTACCGTTCGAAAATCGTTTCAGCAGATGAGGCAGTAAAGCGGGTGCAGTCTGGCCAGCGCGTCTACATCCACAACGGATGCGCCGAGCCGACGGAATTGGTGCAAGCGCTCACGCGGCGCGGCCCCCAACTCCAGGACGTGGAAATGCTGCACATGGCCACCATGGGTGTGGCCGATTACAGCCTGCCCGAGCACGAAGGTCACTTTCGCACGAATTCGCTGTTCATCGGCGCTAATGTCCGCCGGGCGATCCAGGAAGGCCGCGGCGACTATACGCCGATTTTCCTGAGCGAGATCGAAGGGTTGTTCACTTCCGGCGCGCTTCCGGTCGACGTCGCGATGTTGCAATGCACGCCGCCCGATGCCCACGGGTTCATGAACTTGGGGGTCGCGGTCGATATCTCCCAGGCCATAGCGGAGACCGCGCGCTACGTGATTGTAGAGCTAAACGACCGGATGCCGCGCACGTTCGGCGATACCTTTCTGCACGTTAGCCGGGTGGACGCGTTTGTGGAAACCTCCCACCCGCTGGCGGAATATCCGCAACACGAGGTGACCGAGTGCCATTGCGCCATCGGACGCCGGATCGCGGCCCTCATTCCCGACGGCGCTACGATCCAGACCGGCATCGGTGGCATTCCCGAAGCCACACTGGCACAGCTTAAGAATCACAAGGACTTAGGGATCCATTCGGAGATGGTCCCGGACGGCGCGATCGACCTGATTACGAGCGGCGTAGTGACGGGCGATCGCAAGACGCTGCACCGTGGCAAAGTAGTCAGCGGGTTCGTATTGGGCGGCAGACGGTTGTTCGACTTTATCGACAACAATCCGATTTTCGAATTCCATCGCACGGCCTATTGCAATAATCCTTTGGTGGTCGCGCGGAATGACCGGATGGTGGCGATCAACGCGGCGATCGAAGTGGACCTTACCGGGCAGGTCTGTTCCGATTCCATGGGCCGGCTGCCGTACAGCGGGATCGGAGGGCAAATCGATTTCCTGCGTGGAGCGGCCATGGCCCGGGATGGCGTGCCGATCATCGCACTGCCTTCGACCGCCAAGAACGGCACGGTGTCACGCATCACCACCGCGCTCCAGCCCGGCGCGGGGGTGGTCACCTCGCGTGGCGACGTGCACTACGTGGTAACGGAACATGGGGTGGCGTATTTGCATGGCAAAACCTTGTGCCAGCGGACGGAAGCGCTCATCCAAATCGCGCACCCGAAATTCCGCGACCAACTCGAACGGTTCGCCGTGGAGCAGAAGTTGTTGCGCGCGGATCGATCGAAGGTTTTCGTCTAAGGTCAGCCGCGCAGGGCCTCGTTTCACACACGGAGCGCTGCAATCTCGTGCAGAGTCGCCTCCGCTTGCTCGATGGATTGCCAATACGCGTCGTACAGCACTCTGCCATCCACACCGCACCGATCCAATGTTGCCGTGTCGCCCGACTCGTAGGCCAGAGCGCAGGCGAGCAACCGTCCGAGCGCGCCACCGCGCTGCTCGAGCGCTTCCCGGATATCGCCCGTGAGCCGCACTTTATCGAGGATCTGCCCCATTGGCACGTCCAGGATGGAATCGAGCGTGGAGAGCAGTCCCACCAGAAAACTACTTCCGAGAGCCGCTCCACCCTCCGCCGCCGCCAGCGATTCGCACATGTACCCGCGATGCAAAGCCGTCCCGAGATAGCTCACCGGGCAGCCTCGCTCGGAGGCCAGAGCCAGCAGAGTGCCCCATCGCGCCAGGTATTCGGTACCCATCCACGTTACCACCGCCTCAATGGAACGGATCGGCCGGCTCCGGCCGAATAAGGCGGAGTTTGCCAAGCGGAGCAGGCTGTATGTCATGGAAAGATCGGCTGAAACGGTGGCCGAAACATCCTGTGCCGAGGCATCCGGGTCCTGGCAGACCCCGATCAGGCGCAGTGCGGCCAGTTTCGACGTGGGCAGGTGCGCGCCCTTGACGGTTTCCGGGTGGCGCAGGAAATAGCCCTGGAACAGGTCAAAATCCAGGGCGAGGCACTCCTGCATCTTGGCTTCGGTATCCACCTTTTCGGCGATCAGGCGGACCCCAGGCTGGCGCAGGCGGGCGTGCCGCTGCAACTCAGCCCTCGAAAGCGCCAGCACGTCCAGCTTGATGTAGTCGGCCAGGCTGACGGCCGCGGTGAGATTTCCATCCAGCGTAAAATCGTCGAGCGCGACCCGATAGCCATGGCGCCGAAGGGCAGCGATGCGTTCCAGAAGTTCGCGGTCCAGGTCCACATGTTCCAGGATTTCCAGCACGCAGCGGCCAGGCGGGACGATGGGCTCCGACATCAGAATGTCGCGGGTGCAGTTGATGAACAGCAGTTCCTGGCCGGCCATTTTTTCGACACCGATATCGATGATTGCGTTCACCAGCACCTGGGCGGTGGCGACAGTTCCGTCGCGGACGTCGGCCTGCTCGACGTCCGCACGGCGGAAAAGCAGTTCGTACCCGTGAATTTTGCGCGCAGCGTCGTAGATCGGCTGGCGGGCCAGAAACACATTCACAACGCTCTTATCGGCGTTTTTGCAGAAGGTTGTAGCTCTGGCGTTACGTGCGCCGGCGTTCCCGCTCGATTCTCTCGGCCAGAAACACTTTCAGAAGCGACTGATACGGCACATCCCGCTTATTCGCCAGTACTTTAAGGTCTTCAATCATGGAAACGGGCAGCCGTAGCGAGATGGTGCGAAGAGAAGGCTTCAGATTCGGGAAACGCCGGCGCTCGGCGGCCCGCCAGTCGATGAATTCCGTGGACTCGTGCCCGGCCCAGAACTTGCGCTCCGCATCCTCGGAGCGGAAGCTAGGAGGGAAAGTCTTTTTCGTACTCGCGGACACGCGGCGCGTCGTATCTCTTCTCATGGTGACGAATAGCTTCGCAGCCAGTATGCATCCCTCGTGACAGGCCGAGTGGTATTGCTGCTTTGTGGGGCAGGCAATCTTGCCTGCGACCGGCTTTCAGCCGGTTCTGGAGATTGGCCATTTGCGCCATAAAGCTGGCTGAACAAATTCCGCTGGACTTTTTCTTCCAGGTGTTCTACCCTACCTCTGGCGGCTTCTGAAATCGTACCGCCGCTTCTGGAGAGTGAA